>ERZ1673739.1594-NODE-1594-length-23702-cov-9.915423_pt1 | contig 23702 bp, 18 predicted proteins | sample MGYA00580210_ERZ1673739 | MGnify/ENA primary metagenome ERZ1673739 (study PRJEB41218, sample SAMN15661749) | gut metagenome | host: Homo sapiens | place: Canada: London | collected 2015-08-20/2019-03-30 | study: EMG produced TPA metagenomics assembly of...
TTTTATTTTGTTCCATTTACACGACGGCACCGCGTGCCACGCATGCATATAAGACAATGGTAAAATAATTTGTTATGTTGCATGCGCAGATTAACAGATTGATTAGTATTTAAGTCAACGTATGTGAGACATGGTGTCTGATTCTGGTCAGCGTAAACTGACATATTTTTCACAGGATTACTGCACATTTCCTTAAATTGGCTATATACGCCACCCTTGACAATACAAAAAAAGAACTGCTATAGGTTCATTACCGACGGCGAAGAACTCAAGAACATGTAGATTTTCTCCGTCGCTGACAACAGTGTAGCAGTTCTTTTTTTGATTGATCAAGGGCAAGCCGCTTCGCGGTGGCTTGCGTTTCCCTCTGGCTCAGAATCTAAGAACATATTGCGGCTTCGCCGCTACAATACATAGTGCTTTTTATAGTAAAGTGGACATAAGCATTTCCATTTACCCAACGCTTAGTTGCTTTACGCACTAGAAGCAGGGAAATGCTTATTCTATGTTCATAAAGTGAATCAGCGTGCACTGCACAGCGTTAATTTGTTACTATTTATATGTGCACGTGGCACGCGGTGCCGTCGTGTAAATGGAACAAAGATGAAAAAACTCCAATGCAAGGCGATAGACGGATTTCCGTTATCGGAGCGAGCATAGCCCGACCGCGGGAGTGTGTTTGAGCCAACAGCCGTTTTTGCTGTTGGTGAGTTCGCGGGAGCGGTCGGAGATAGGCGGCGCAGCGAAGATAGGAAATCTGTCGTGCCGGCATTGGAGTTTTTTCATCTTGTTCCTTAAACGACAAACAAGAAATTCTTGGGGTAATCCAAGTTCAGATGAGGATATCTATGCTGCTGGTATACGTTGTAGAGTTTCGGAAGTAGTAGGCTTGCGTTGGCAGGATATAAATATGGCTGATGGTTATATTGAAATTAATCATAATATGGTTTATTATCAAAGAGAAAATGTTGTTTTTCTATTACAACACCAAAAACGGAAGCTGGAAATCGTATAATTCCAATGCTCTCAGAGGTGGAAGAAGCACTAAAGAATGAGCGGACATATCAATTATTATGCACCGGATATTGTGAAAATGAACGCAGAATAAGCATTCCCCCGCTTCAAGTGCGTAGAGCACTAAGCGGTGGGTAAGGGGATGCTTATGTCCGCTTTACACTAATCTGAAAGTGATTCAGGAAATTATGGGACATAAAGATATTGCAACTACCATGGAGATTTATGCTGATGCAACATCCGATGCAAAAATAAAGTCATTTGGAAATTTAGGGGCAAGATCAAGATTTCATAACAGGAAGAGAATAAAAAGAGGATAAACCAGAAAAATTAAAGTCATTTAAGTCTTTTAAGAGAGAGGGAAGCGTATGGATGATTTTAAAAAACTCACAGAGCAACTTTTTGAAATATATATTAATGCTGAATCAATAAATGATTTTGATATAGAGAATTATTTTGATGAAAATATTAGTCTGATTGGAACTGGGAAACATGAGTTATTCACGAATTTACATGAGTTTCTAGAATCATTTAAATTTGATGTAAAACGAAGAGATAAAATCAGAATTGAAGTAGGAAATTTACATCAGGAAGAAGAACGGCTTGATGATGATCATGTTCTTGCACACGGAACAGTAGATTTTATTGGTCTGTTTAAAGATGGTTCAATCTGTTTTAAAATGGAGACAAGATTTACGATTATCTATAGGTGGACGAATGGAAAATGGCTGGTTCAGCATCTGCATCAGTCAATACCAGATTTGGAACAGATGGACGGTGAAGAGTTCCCTGTTACATTGGGAAAGCAGATGCAAAGAACCCGGCAGGCCTTTTATGCATTAGGCACTGCCTATTATTTAATCTTAAGGCTGGATTTAAAAACAAAGCGTGTTGAACTTGTCAAAAGAACTCGAAAAATGAATATTGATATGAAAGATAATAATATCGAATGGAATCTTCTGATTGAGATTATCAAAAATGTGATAGCAGAACCATTTGTGCAGAAGTATATGGAATTTTTTGACATACAAACCATGGCAGCACGGCTTTATAAGAAAGAATCTATGTCTTCCGAATTCAAACTAAAGGAAGGATCATGGTTTCTTTCTATGGTCGTTCCTCAAAACTATGATAAAGATGGAAATGTTACATCAGTATTGATTGCAAATCGAGATGTGACAGATGAAAAATTGCGGGAATTAAGACAAGAGGAAGAATTGCGGGAAGCTAAATTAAAAGCAGAATGTGCAAATAAAGCAAAATCATCATTTCTGTTCAATATGTCCCATGATATCAGAACTCCTATGAATGCAATCATTGGTTATGCAGAACTGGCGTCCAGACATTTGCGGGAAATAGATAAACTGGGCAGATATCTTGAAGAAATTCGAATATGCGGAAAAGAACTTTTGTCGATGCTTGGCAATGTTCTGGATCTTGCAAGAATTGAAAATAGTAAGGTTGAAATGGAATACACTGTTTCGAATGTCCATGAGTGCTTTGAAAATTGTGTCATTATGTTCCGGCAACAGGCAGAAAGTAAAAATCAGACGCTTTCTCTGACAGAACAAATCATGTATCCGTATGTATATATGGATGTACCGCACCTGTCAGAAGTCTGTCTCAATATTATAAGTAATGCAATAAAGTATACAAATACAGGGGGTACAATATCCTGTAATGTCTTACAGGAATCTTGTGAAAAAGAAGACTGGTGTAATATGATCATTACCATTACCGATAATGGAATTGGTATGTCTGAAAAATTCCAAAAGCGTATTTTTGAAACTTTTGAAAGAGAACGTAACACTACATTAAGTCATATTGATGGCAGTGGCATTGGAATGGGCATTACGAAAAAGCTTGTAGAACTCATGGATGGCACAATAGAAGTGAAAAGCAAGCAGGGTGAGGGTTCCGAATTTACAGTAACTATTCCTTGCAGAAAAGCGTCAGAAGACGATTCTCTGGTGAAGAAAAATAGTAATCTGTGCAATAAGAATTGCCTGAACGGTGTTCGGATCTTACTGGTCGAAGATAATGAGATCAACACTGAAATTGAAACGGAACTATTGAAGGAAGAAGGATGTATTGTTGAGACTGCCAATGATGGTGTTGCATGTATTGACCTGATTGAAAAAGTGGATGCTGATTATTACAAGATGATCCTTATGGATATCCAGATGCCGGTTATGAATGGATATGATGCTACATTAACTATCCGAAAGATGAAGGATACGAAAAAAGCCAGGATCCCAATTATTGCGATGACCGCCAATGCTTTTGCAGAAGATGTAGAAAAGGTTCTTTCTGTTGGAATGAATGCTCATGTTGCAAAGCCTGTTGATATGAACATTCTTGTCCCAACCATGATGAAATATTTATAATAGACAGATTTAATGAAAAATGTATAATATAATACAAAGAAAAGATTTATCGGCAAATCAGTCGAAAGGCTGAGACGCAAAGCTATAGGGTCTGTAAAATGACAGCCAGCTGCAATGTTTAAAATGTTTAAACTGCATTGTCTGGAAAGGCAGTGCATTTTTTTAGATTTGTGACGTGTAATAACCTGGTGATTTGTGGAGAAAAGAACAATGTATAAAAAAAGTAGAAAAAAATCAGCCATACTATTTGCAGGTATATTTGTGGTTTTAGGAATGTGGATGATGTTATCAGTACATTGCTGGGCTGCTGAAAAGAATAATGATGAAAAAAAGTCACAGATCATCCGTGTCGGTTCATTCGAGGATACCTTTGATTATGTCGATAAAAACGGTGTCAGACGAGGCTATGGCTACGAACTCATGCAGGCTCTGGCAGGTTATACCGGATGGGAATTTGAGTACGTGAAATGTGACTGGTCCAACTGTTTTGATAAACTTGAAAATGGTGAGATTGATGTCATGGGGGATATCTCTTACACTGATGAACGGGCACAAAGGATGCTTTTTTCAGATGAAGCGATGAGTGAAGAAAAATATATCCTTTATGCTGATTTGTCAAACATGGATACTGGAACGTCTGATTTCAAATTTATGGATGGGAAACGTGTAGGTGTGCTCATGGATACAGAACCGGAAATTATGCTGACAGAATGGGAAAATAAGAATGGCATACATACAGAGCATGTAAATGTGAATAATAATGATGATGTTGAAAAGAAATTAGCGAATCATGAGATTGATGCTTTTGTATCTCTGGAGGAATCCATCTGGTCTGAACAGGGAATATCATCCGTTACCACGATTGGCAAATCAGGCATATATTTTGCAATAAATAAGGAGCGTAGCGATATCAAGACGGAACTTGACTATGCTATGCGTCAGCTGGATCAGGATAGTCCTTTTTTTAAGGCAGATCTGTATAAGAAGTACTTTACGCTTGATTATAATCAGAGTCTTACAGGCGGAGAAAAATCCTGGGTGAAAGAACATGGTGACATTCAGATAGGATTTTTGAACAATGATCCGGCAATCTTTTCCATGGATGAAGCAACTGGAAAACTTACGGGTATGCTGGTAGAATATATCTCTTATGCCAAAGACTGTCTGACAAATCAGACGCTGAAATTTAATATACAGGACTATGATGATTATGATGAAATGCTTCAGGCACTGCAGGATCATGAAATTGACATGATTTTTTATGTCAGCAGAAATCCTGATCTTGCAGAAAAAAAAGGATATACGCTTACAAACACAGCCTGGACTTACAGTTTGATGGCGGTAACTGATGAGGAAAATTTTGACGAGCATAATGTGTATACAGTAGCTGTGCCAAAGGAAAAAGATGCCTTAAAACAGCATATTGCTTTCAGTTATCCTCAATGGAAGCTTGTAGAGTATGATTCGTTTGAGGATGCTGCAGATATGATCACTGATGAAAAAGCAGACTGTTTCCTCATGGGCGCAAGTCAGGCACTGGTATATGATAACAGTCAAAAATTCAAAAGTGTTCCACTTACAAATACAATGGAAGCATGCTTTGCCGTCAAGAGTGGAGAGGCAACTCTTCTGTCGTTACTGAATAAAACTCTAAAGGATATGCCGTCTGGCATGCTTACAAGTGCACTTGCTATCTATGACAGTACAGCAGATAAGATAACCTTTTCGGACTTTGTAAAAGACAATATGCTTGCTTTTTTTCTTGCCGCAGGATTCTTGGCACTCAGCATCATTATTATTATCCTCGTACTTTTACGAAAGGCAAGAAAAGCAGAAATTTCCGCAAAGCATGCAGCAAATAATACACAAAAACTCAATGATAAACTGGAGATTGCTCTGAAAAAAGCAGAGGATGCCAGTCTCGCAAAGACCTGTTTCCTTAACAATATGTCACATGACATCCGTACTCCTATGAATGTAATTCTGGGATATGCACAGCTTATGGAGAGTGAACTGGATGGAAAAGACATGCCTGAAACTTTAGAACATTTAGAAAAACTGCAGCAATCGGGAAATCTTCTTTTGTCAATCATAAATAATGTACTGGATATGGCCCGGATTGAGAGTGGAAGAATGGAGCTTGATGAGAATTACTGCCGGATTGAAGATGTCAGGAAGTCTTTGTTTGCAGTATTTGATGAGAAAGCAAGGAAAAAGGATATAGCGCTTCATTACACGATGAATGTAGAGCATGAGCATATACTGACAGATGTTACCAAGGTAAAAGAGATATTCGTCAACATCCTGAGCAATGCCATAAAATATACTCCAGCCGGTGGTTCTGTTATGATGAGCGTAGATGAATTACCATGCGACGAGCCTGGGTATATGATAGTGAGGAACAGAGTGAGTGATACAGGAATCGGTATGAGTCAGGAGTATATGACGAAGATTTTTGACGCATTCACACGTGAACATAACACTACAAAGAGCAAAATAGCAGGAACCGGACTGGGCATGTCAATAGTTAAGAAATATGTTGAGTTGCTTGGCGGGACAATAGATGTAGAGAGTGAGCCTGGCAAGGGCAGTACTTTTACGGTTACATTAAAACACAGGATAGCGGATGAAAGCTATTATGTAAAAAGGCACATTGAAGAGCCTGGAACAGGAAGTGAAATCCTTGAAGGCAGGAATATTCTTTTGGCGGAGGATAATGATATGAATGCAGAGATTGCAGAGGCAATACTTGAGCGTGCCGGTCTTAAGATAGAACGTGTGGAGAATGGTATTCAGTGTGTGAATAGAATAATGGAAATGCCGGCAGGCACATATGACATGATCCTCATGGATATCCAGATGCCAAAAATGAACGGTTATAAAGCAACACAGACAATCAGGCATTTGCCAGATAAAGATAAAGCATGCATACCGATCATTGCAATGACAGCAAATGCATTCGAAGAAGATAAGAGAGATGCTATTACAGCCGGAATGAATGGTCATATCGCAAAGCCTATCCAGGTTGATAAGCTACTGTCGATGTTAGCGGTCACTTGTAAAAGTTAATTCCACTTTGTAAGACTAACTTCCACTTTGTAGGACTAAATTCTATGGGGTGGAAGTTTTTTATTACAAAAATGGTGGAATTTATGCTAAAAAGCATCTATAATAAGCAGAAAGCCGGAAAATACGCATCAAAATGAGAAGTCAAATTCACGTTGTCCTGTTAAGAGATAGTGAATTCCACCCCTACAAAATGATGGTTTTGTTGGTTTTGATGATTGGATAATGGAACCATTAAAACACAAATATAAAGTAAAGATTAATGTTTAGAAAATCAGTTACCGTTGAGTAAAAACTGGTGAGGAATTTAGGATATGGAAGAAAGAGACAGAGAAGTATTAAGAGAGACGGCTTCAGAGCAGGGATATACAAGTATTGCCATTAACAAAGATGGAAAACACGTGGGTGGATGTTTTATCCCATGGAAGCTGACTTCGAGTGCAATCAATATGAAAACTCCGCGGATAACATTGGCCGTGGAAGATTTGCAGGATGAAACTATTATGGCAGATGTAAAAAAGTGCAGAGTGCTTGGATGCTATATTATGATTCCGCTGGAAGACTATAGTTTTGTGCAGCAGTTTCATGAACTTCGTGATTTGTTTATTTTATATGGCAAAAATATCAGAGACTTATCTTTTGTTCAGGATATGCCGGAATTATTTCTGTTTTATCTGGAGGATGCCAAACTGACAGACATCCGTCCGTTGATTGATAATTGCAGGCTGAGTAATTCTCTTCCGGGAATGCGGTTTGGTTTTTATCATTGTGAGATTCAGGATACCAGCGCGATGAAGGATGCAGATTTTATGATCTCTGAATTATTGATCTGGCCACCGGAAGGACAGACGGACACGAAAGAACGCTGGCTAAATGGACGGCATATCAGTGGCTTTAGAATTTATGATTAGCAGCGATAGAAATCCTTCTATTTTTAGTTTTACAAGAACAACTGCCGGTGATATTTGTAATAGTATGATGAAAGATTGGAAAAGAAAGAGGTGTGACAATGAAAGTTTTGGTAATTCCCGATGTTCATTTAAAACCATATATGTTTCAGCATGCCGCTGCACTCATGCATCAGAAGATTGCAGATCGCGTAGTCTGTCTGATGGATCTGGCAGATGACTGGGGAAAGGAATATGATGTGTCCCTGTATGAAGAAACATATGATGAAGCAATCAAGTTTGCGATAAAGTTCCCGGATACGGCATGGTGTTTTGGAAATCATGACCTGAGCTATTACTGGCATCAGCTGGAAACCGGATACAGCAGTATGGCATCTTATACCGTTCAGAAAAAATTACTTGATCTGCGTGCAGCTGTTCCGGAAAATAATCCGATCCAGTATGTACAAAGAATTGATAATGTGCTTTTTTCCCATGCAGGTGTACTGAATGATTTTGTGGAGGGATATGTCCCGAAAGCAAAGTATGATGATGTGGATGCGGTTGTGGAGGAGATTAATAAACTGGGACGAACGGAGATGTGGAACGATGCATCACCAATCTGGCTCAGACCGCAATATTCGAAAATGAAATTGTACAAGCCGCGTAAAGTGCTTCAGGTTGTAGGGCATACGCCTGTGGAGGGAATCAGCAGAGCCGGAAATCTGATTTCCTGCGATGTGTTTTCCACACGTAGTGATGGAAGCCCGATCGGGACAGAAGAATATTTGCTGCTGGATACATTGACGTGGGAATTTTGTGGAGTAAAGACAACGTAATATTGTAGAGTGAAAAATACGCAGCCGAAGGTGGCTGCGTATTTCAGAGTGTAGACAAAGCCCTGCTCTTGCAGGGGGTTGCTATTGTTAGAACCGTTTTTCTGATATAATAAATATCAGAAAGCGAATTGCGAATGTCCGCTTTACCAGTCGTCAAAATACATTTTCTTTTTTCATTTCTTTCTTTTCATTGAACACTATTGGTGCTACAATGAAAAAGGATGATCCGTTCGGGAAGAGGGCTTCTGCTTGCAGTTGTCTAATCCACGACACTTTTTTCAATAGCGTAGGCTTAGCGGTGCATTCGTGTGATTGCGGATGATCCGAAAAAGTGCGCAGCCGAAAACGGCTGCGTATTTTTTGTTGTACAAGAAAATCAGGAGGAAATATATATATGAAAATAGCTGTTTACTGTGCATCTGAATTTGGCAAAGAGGAACTTTATACAGAAGCTGCAAGAGAACTGGGACAGTGGATCGGAGCATCTAAACATACACTGGTATATGGCGGTGGTGAATCCGGTCTGATGGGAATCGTTGCAAAAGAAGTACACGATGCTGGTTGTGAAGTGATCGGCGTTGTTCCGGGAAATGTTGCTTTTATTAAAAATCGTCCGCAGCCTTATGTGACAAAGTTGATCCTGACAGAAGATATGAGTGAGCGGAAACGGAAAATGCTGGAACTGGCGGATGTATTTATCGCACTTCCGGGTGGGATGGGCACGTTAGATGAAATATCAGAAACGATTACGTTGACGAAGATCGGAGTATTCAATAAGCCAAGTATTTTGTTTAATCGCAATGGATTTTATGAGCCGTTGAAGCAGATGTTTCAGACGATGGAAGATGCGGGATTTTTGGCGGTGGATAAAATGAAACATGTGTTGTTTTCCGATGATTTGAAGGAAATGGAAATATTTTGTGGTTAAAACCACAGATTTTTTTACAAAAAGCATGTATGCTAAGTACATCTTACGAAAGAGAACAATAATAAGGTACAAAAGATATGTTTTTAAAATTGAAAAAATACAAACAAAAAAGCGAGGAACAAACTTATGGTAAGAAGAATTATTCATATTGACGAAGAAAAATGTAATGGATGCGGTGCATGTGCAAATGCCTGCCACGAAAGTGCCATCGGCATGGTAAACGGAAAAGCAAAACTGCTTCGTGATGATTACTGTGATGGTCTGGGTGATTGTCTGCCAGCCTGTCCGACAAACGCGATCACATTTGTAGAGCGTGAGGCAGCAGCTTATGATGAGGCAGCAGTACTGGCAAACAAAGCAAAAAAAGATGCAGAGAATGCCAAAGCAGCAGGAACTTCTGCACAGGCACAAGCACCAATGGCAGGCGGATGCCCTGGTACACGTATGCGTATGCTGAATCAGCGTCTGGAAGAAACAGAAGAAAGCACACCGGCTACACCGCAGCAGAGCGTTTCCCGGCTTGGTCAGTGGCCCTGTCAGATCAAACTGGTTGCTCCGAATGCGCCGTATTTTAAAGGAGCTAAATTACTGATCGCAGCAGATTGTACCGCTTATGCGTATGCCCGCATGCATGAAGATTTCATGAAAGGAAAAGTAACACTGATCGGCTGCCCGAAACTGGATGATATTGATTATAGCGAGAAGCTGACAACGATCATTTCCAATAATGATATTCAGAGCGTGACCATTGTGCGTATGGAAGTGCCGTGTTGTGGTGGTCTGGAGTTTGCAGCAAAGAAAGCATTACAGGCAAGTGGTAAATTTATTCCATGGCAGGTAGTTACCATTTCCATTGATGGAAATATTCTGGACTAAATGAAAAAATCGATAGACGTAATGTGAATAAAAAAGCAATTTCAAATAGATAGATCCATAAAAATGAATATTTAGAATGAGTAAAAAGAGAAAACACGCAAAAATGACTTGTATTGTCATGTTTGCGTGTTTTTTGAACGCATAAGAAATTATGAAAAAACTGCCGCATGATTCGAAGTGCGGCAGTTTTTCTGTCATAGAAAAGGAAAAGACGATTCTATGTACAAATGTGAGATGATTTATAATATAACCAGAAATCAGAGGATATCTGATTATGAGCAAATTGTAAAGTTACATCAAAAGCCTTTTTTTTGCTTCAAAAGCCAGTTCTTCCCGAAATTTCGGGTGTGCGATGGAAATCAGCGCCTGAATCCGCTGGCGTATGGTCTTTCCACGCAGTTTTGCAATGCCGTATTCGGTTACGATATAATCGACATCGTTTTTGGATGTGGTTACGATGGAACCGTCAGAAAGTGTCGGTCGGATGCGGCTGACGGTACCGTTTTGCGCGGTGGAATGAAAAGCAATAAAACTTTTGCCATCTTTTGATGCTGTGGCACCTTTCACGAAATCAACCTGTCCACCGCTACCGGAAATATGCATGGTTCCGATGGATTCCGCGCAGACCTGTCCGTAAAAATCAACTTCCAGAGCCGCATTGACACTGATCATATTCGGATGCTGCGCGATAATGTACGGATCATTGACCTGTGTGACCGGCAGTAATAAAATATCCGGATTATCACTGACAAAATCATACATATGCGCGGATCCCATCATGAAAGTAGCAATCGTTTTTCCTGTGTTTAACGGTTTGCGGGAGTTGTCAACGACGCCGGCTTCTATGAGGTCGATCATACTGTCGGTGAGCAGTTCAGAATGGATGCCGAGATGCTTTTTATTCATCAGGGCGCTTCCGACAGCATCCGGAATTGCGCCGATACCAAACTGAATCGTGGCTCCGTCTGGGATTTCTTCTGCAATCAGATTTCCGATGGTCGTGCTTGTGTCGTCCATTTTTCCACGCTTCATAATTGGAATGGAATCGTTGCTTTCATAAAGTGCTGTGACTTCCGAAATGTGGATTTTTGGTGTACCACAGGGACGCGGAAGGTTATGGTTGACTTCCAGAAAGATATGAGAAGATTTTTTCTTCAGAATTTCTCCCAGAGAGCCATTACAGGTAGAGAAATATCCGTTTTCGTCCATGGGACTTACCCGGGTACACCAAAAATCAATATGTTCGTACTGGTCGATCAGGTCTGGTACTTCATGATAATTGCAGGGAGCGATGTCACCATATCCCTGTGCGATTCCCTTGCGTGCAGACACGCCGGAAAACCAGGAAATTCCATGAATAGAAGAGGCGCAGGATTTCTGATAACATTCGTAGGGATAGACATCCAATAGTGTGTTCAGTGTCAGATCCTGCAGTTTCCCTTCTTTTGCGCGCTGTTCGATCCGTTGAATCAGTTGATACGGCTGCCCCAGAGGTGCATCCAGAAAACCTCTCCATCCGGGAGAAATCAGTGTTGCAATTGTTTCCGGATCTGCAAGTTTTTGTGCATATATTTGTTGAAAAGTCATTGTATCAGGACTCCATTTCAAAGATGCCGGCTGCACCCATTCCGCCGCCGATGCACATGGTTACCATGCCGTATTTTTCGTTTCGTCGTTTTAATTCTGAGAGTACTTTACAGGTAAGGAAAGCACCGGTTGCACCCAATGGATGACCGAGGGCCATGGCACCGCCATTTGGATTTACTTTTTCCATCGGAATTTTCAGTGTTTTGATACATGCGAGTGCCTGAGAAGCAAATGCTTCGTTTAATTCAACAACACTGATGTCATCCAGTGTCAGGTTTGTTTTTTTCAGTGCTTTTGGAACGGCAACGATCGGACCGATTCCCATGACATTTGCAGGAACTCCACCCACGGCAAAAGATACGAACCGTGCGATTGGTGTATAACCTAATTTTTCAGCGGTTTCTCTTGCCATCATTACGACAAAACCGGTTCCGTCTGTCATCTGAGAAGAAGTAGCTGCAGTGACGCGACCGTTCTCACGGAAGCATGGTTTTAAAGTAGCCAGACTTTCCATACTGGTTCCCGGGCGGATGCCCTCATCTTTTGTGACAGTAATCTCTTTGCCCTGGAAAGTAGTGGTGACAGGAATGATTTCTTCATCAAATTTGCCGGCCGCCTGTGCTTGAGCCGCCAGTTTATGGCTTCGGACAGCCATTTCTTCCATATCTTCGCGGGAAATATTATATTTTTCAGCGACAAGTTCAGCGGTTTCGCCCATGATGATATAGGCATCAGGATTTTCTTCCATCAATTTTTCGTCAATTTCGATATCGGGATCGACCATATTCATGCCTGTCATCTGTTCACAGCCACCTGCTACAATGATATCCATATCGCCGGCTTTGATGGCATTGGCAGCGGTGGCGATACTCTGCAGACCGGAAGAACAGAAACGATTGATGGTCTGTGCGCAGACGGAATCGGGAAGCCCTGCACGCTGTACGATTAGTTTTGCGGCATTGTATCCCATTCTCTTTTCCGGAAAGGCACAGCCGACGATGACGTCATCGATCAGTGCAGGATCAAAATGATCCAGTTTGGCCAGAACACCTTTTAACACCTGTGCACCATATTCAATTGGATGAGTTTCTGCAAAGGAACCCTTGAATGCTTTTGTCATGGCAGAACGGCCTGCGGCAACAATAACGGCATCTCTTGGATTTTTTTTCTCTGTATTCATAAATTATTTTCCCCTTTTGAGAACGATTCCGAACGACCGACAGTGTGATCGGCGTTCGGAATTGTTCAGAAGTTATGATTGTTTATGGTTAGATATTATTTGATTGCTGCAAGGCCTTTTTCGGTAATTTCATATTTACGACGCATTAAGCCTTTTTCTTTGATATATCCTTCACGGGTCAGGTGAGAGGAGATAGCAGCCATCTGCATGGAACGAATCTTCTTTGCTGCGATCCATTCGTTCTGTTTGTGTGCATCGCCGGTTTTTACCAGTTTCAGGAACTCTACATAATCCGGTGTCAGACCAACGGAAGCGAGTTTTGCATCATTTCCGGAGAGACCGATCACTGCGCGGCCTTTATCTGTAGCAGAGAAGGTGTACAGTTTGGACATGTTCAGACCTGCTCTCTGGATGTAACCGCCACGATCCAGATGTTCGATCGCTGCATCCGTAACTTTGGAATCCAGACCCATGTAATCTGTGATGTCAGCCATGTATTTGTGACCTACACAGATCAGACGAAGAGCTTCTTTATCAGTAGCATCTAATGTGATATTTTCACGGTTGTGATCGTTTGGAACCAGTTCCCAGTCAGACTCACCGAAGTATTTCGGTTTGCCGAACAGGCTGGCAATGATAGCTGCCACAAAGGATACGATCAGACCAAGAGTAGCAAGGTAAATGTAGCTGCCGACAACGAATACACCGGTTAATTCCAGTAATTCAAATACTGCCATGACAACCATTCCGCATAATGCACCCCAGAAAGCACCGGTGGAGTTGAATTTTTTCCAAACCATACCAAGTAATAATAATACAGATGGTGGAACGAGCCAGCAGTTTGCAAATGCAAACAGGTAAGTAGGACCACCCGGGAACTGGCAGAGGATAAATGTTACAGCACCAACAATGATGAGGATCCATTTGGAAGCACGAAGTCTCTTTTTTGGATCTCCGCTCTTGTCAATGAGACGCTGATAAATATCACGTGTCATAACGGCAGAAGCACCAAGTGCGGAAGTAGCGGATGTAGAAACAGAAGCTGCTACAGCACCGATAACGGCCAGTGAACCGAATAACGGAATCAAGGTGGAAGCGATAAATCCGTAAGCACCTGTCGGCATTACAGTACCGCCATTAAATGTAAATACTTCCGGATGGAAAGCACCTGCGTACAGACCAACGATACCAAGCGGTACACAGAAGATGATCAACAGTAAAAATGCAGACCATACGAAAGATTTACGTGCAACTTTTTCAGAACGGCAGTTTGCAATTTTCATCCAGTAGTAGTTGTTACCCCAAACCAGAGCGGATGCAAACAGAATTACAAAGTTGATAACGGACGGATAAGTCAGTCCTGCGTTCGGGATGGTTCCCATGAAACCTTCACCCATCGGGTTGCCATTTGGCCATGCACTTGCGAGACCGCTGAGCGGACCATACTGTTTGATAACAAGTACCATAACAAGCGGAACGATGATAATACCCATGATAACCTGTACCAGGTCAGTCATGGAAATAGCCCACATACCTGAAATGTATGTAAAAGCAATGATAACTGCGAAAATAACAGCAGTAACAACAGCTTTATTCCAGCCTGTGTATGCACAGATATTTGTGATGGCGGATACAATGTTGTTTGCCATGATACCGAGCATACCTACAACAGATGTAATAGCGATAACGGAACGTGTTTTGCCGTCATAACGCATTTCCAGGAACTCCGGAAGTGTCTGAGCACCACAGCGGCGAACAAAGTTAGAATAAAGTAAGCCGTAAAATGCAAGTCCGCAGAAGCTGTAGATTGCACTCCAGAGGAAAGAACCCTTAAAACCAAACTGGATGGCAAATCCAGGAGCCAGAGCCATAGTAGTTCCGGCAAAACCAATTGCGATAACACCGAAAATGTTCATACCGGTGGAAATCTGACGACCGGCAAGTACATAATCATCAGTTTCTTTTACCCAGTTCTTTGCAACGAAACTGGATATGAACAAGAATGCTAAAAAGATAATAAATATAACTAAGAATACTATATTTTGAGTAGCCATACGCTTCTCCTTTCGTATCAGCGAATTATGTTATATGACAGAATTATTTGTGAAATATTCCGTCAGGTAAAAACTGTTTTGTCGTAAGCCGTTATTCTTCAAAAATGGCAACGACACGGCTCCAGCCTGCGCTTGCACCTTTGATTTTGATCGGGAATGCACATACGGTATATCCGGTCAGTGGAAGTGCTTCCAGATTGGTCAGTTTTTCGATGTGGCAGTATGCTTTTTCAGCACCGGCACGATGACCTTCCCAGAGGACGGATGCGTCACCTGTCTCTTGGAACATCTTTGCTTCATATGGAAGCGGAACATCCCAGCTCCATCCGTCTGTACCACAGACATGAACACCTTTGTCGATCATCCATAAAGTAGCTTCTTTGCTGACACCACAGCCAGCTACCAGATATTCTTTGGTTCCCCAGCGTTTGTCAGCTCCGGTGTTCAGTAGAAGAATATCTCCCGGCTGAAGTTCATAGCCTACTTTTTTAAAGTATTCTTCAAAATCTTCCGGCATGATTCTGTAACCATCCGGCTTGTCTCTCATATCTACTTTGACACCATTTCCGACACACCACTCCAACGGAACTTCGTCAATGGTCCATGCTTTTTCCCCGTTATTCATTGTTGGGTAATAATGCCATGGTGCGTCCAGATGAGTACCGGAGTGTGTACATAACTGAGCAAAATCAATGGCCCATCCATTTCCTTCCGGCAGATCATCTATGGTAGCACCCGGAAAAAATTTTCCCATCTCCGGTGCGGTGTCCTTATGGTTTCTTCTCTGGATGTGCGGAATCTGTATTTCCGGATCGCTTGGAAGATCCTCTTCCAGAACCATACTGATGTCTACGATTTTTTTGATTTTCATACCAAAACCTCCTAACCTTTTATAGGCTTGTTGCCCCCTCAATTTTGTTACACCATAATTAAAAGCAAGAACCGTGCCAACCTGTAAATCCGCTGTTTTAGCGGGAAGTTGAAAAATGCAAATGTAAGCTTATCCGTACAATCTGACAGATTTTGACGGAAAATGCCTGTATGGTACGTGTTTGATACGATGTTCATTTTTTATTACATGTCAGGATAAACTTACATGGATTATGCAAAATGAATAGAATGGTTTGTGAAAAATATGAAAAGTTGAATAAAATATACAAATATGATAAAATAATTCTAAAGAAAGAGGTGGGGTTATGGCACAGATATCTCTGAAAGATGCGAAAGAATTTATAAAAGGATTGAATTCTTTTGCTATTTTGGATGAAGATGCACGTTACATATATGTTAGTGAGAACTGGTGTCGTATGATTCATTGTACAGAGGAACAGGCTTTGGGGCACCGCGTGGAGGAGATGGTTCCGGACACATTGGCACATCAGGTATATGAGACCGGACAGCCGGTACTTGGACATCCGGTAGTGGTAAATGATGTAACAATGTTTACGAATTATGTTCCGAGATTTTCGGCAGATAAGAGAGTGATTGGATGCTTTCTATATACAATTGTACATGGAACGCGAGAGGCAAGGCAGTTGGAAAGTCAGCTGAAAGCGCTGTCGGAAAAAGTTGAATATTATCAAAAGCGATTGAGCAGAGAACATGGGGCGAAGTACTCTATGGAAAATATCATTGGAGAGAGTCCGGAGATCCTGCATCTGAAAAATCAGATCCGTCAGGCAGCTGCTTCATCTTCAACGGTTTTGATCGAGGGTGAGACCGGAACCGGTAAAGAGCTGATAGCACATTCCATTCATACATTAAGCACCCGGGCAACGTCTGAATTTGTGCGGGTGAACTGTTCTGCGATTCCGGAAGACTTAATGGAATCGGAGTTTTTTGGTTATACATCAGGTGCTTTTACGGGAGCATTAAAAGATGGAAAAAAGGGGCGTTTTCTGGTGGCAAATCATGGTTCTATTTTTTTGGATGAAGTGAATTTGCTTCCGGTGACAATGCAGCCCAAATTTTTACGTGTGCTGCAGGAACATGAAGTAACGCCTGTGGGAAGTGCGGACAGTGTGCCGATTGATATCAGAGTCATAGCCGCGACAAATAAATCACTGCTGGATCTGGTGGAAAAAGGCGAGTTCCGAATGGACCTGTATTTTCGATTAAATGTAATTCGGATTCAGGCACCGGCATTGCGGACGCACAAGCAGGATATTCCTCTGTTAGTGGAAAATATGATCAACAAGCTGAATTTGGAGATGGGAACTTTCGTGCAGGGAATCGAACCGGCGGCATTGGAGTATCTGATGCGTTACGATTGGCCGGGTAATATCAGAGAATTGCAAAATTATGTGGAAGTTGCCATGAACAATGCAACATCTCCAATCTTGACGCAGAAGGATTTTATTCATTCGGACTCAATAAAAAATATGGTAAACCGTTATGCATCTGCACCGAAAAACACCTATGATCTGCGTCTGCTGCGTGCAGAGTTTGAGAAAAATGTGATTCAGGAGGTTTTGGAAAAAACACATGGAAATAAACAGCAGGCTGCAAAACTGCTGGGAATTTCCAGAACGGTTCTGTATGAAAAACTGAAAGAGCAGGGGTTGGATTAAATAATCTTACGTTTTTTCAAAATCCAGAATTCTACGGCGATCACGCCGAGACTGATAGCGATTAATAATGGATAGCCAAAACGAGCTTCCAGCTCCGGCATATGGGTAAAATTCATACCATACCAGCCGGTGATGACGGTGAGCGGAAAAAAGACGGAAGTTAATACCGTCATCAGTTGCATGGTTTTATTCTGCTTATGGTCAGATTGCGCCTGTTCAAAATCCCGCAGGGTCTGGCAGTAATCAATGGATTGCTGCGCCACCTGTTGGAGGCGGCAGGCGCGGTCGCCGATGAGCTGAAGCAGTTGTAACCGTTCCGGATCAAAATAATTTCGGACGTTGCCCTGCAGCTGTCTGGCCGTATCGTCAATCTGTTCGTAATAATTGCGCAGGCGGGTTAATTCCCGCCTGCTTTTTAATAATCGGGGCATCAGGTCGTGGATATTGCCCCGCATGGCATTTTCTTCCAGCAAAAACAGTTTGCGTTCATAGGATTCTAAAAGTTCCATATCATCGGTCAGAAATTCCGAGAAAAATCCATACAAAAACAGTTCCGGTGACATTTCCTGACTTTCATAACGGTGGATCATTGTTTCAATGATGCGGTCAGGCACGGAATCTTCCGATACAAACACAATGCAGGATTTGTTTATATAAAATGTAAAACAGCGCGGTGTTTCCAACAGTCGTTTGCGGTCGGGAATACATATGCTCCCGGAGATGTAGTGGGGATAGATCTCTGCTTTGCAACTGCGAATGATCGTATTTTCCAGACCGGCATAAGATGGAAAGTACAGGGCTGTTTTTTGCTGTTCCCATTGGGCTGGCGACAAGGTCAGTACAGTTTTTATGCAAGTGGGATTGTCCGAAGCTGAATCAGAGGATGGAGTATTCGGTTGAATAGATTCTGCCTGGGAAGCGTCGGGTTGAACGAGATTCATGTGGGACAGGTTTGAAGCCGGTGTGAAATCAAGTTCTATTTTTCTTAGTCGCTGATGTAGTGTGTAATACATAAATAACTCCTTGCAAATGGTTTCTCTAAATTGTGTTATGGAACAGAAACGATTATATTTCCATAGTAAGTATATATACTTGCAGTGCGTTTGCCGCAGTGGGAACCTAAACTTAGAGCGAGAGAAAGATTCCTCTGGTTAGAATATCCGAAAATCTCAGATTTTATCAGCGGATTCCGGTAAAAACCATTGCATATTTATCCAGATTCGGTATAATTAAAGAATGGTTTACCGTGCGGAAGAACCGTGCATTTAAAACCTGTCTGATGAATTTGGAGGAAATACATGTCACAAGCAGTAGTCATAAAAAGTAACAAATATGGAATCAATCTGATCCTGGACAAAGACATGGCGTTTCAGGAGCTGTTGACTGCAATTAAGGCGAAATTTCAGGAATCCGAGAAGTTTTTCAAAAATGCAAAAATGGCGATTTCTTTTGAGGGACGTACACTGACTCAGGAAGAAGAATATCAGATCATTGAGACCATTACAGAGAATACAAGTATATCGATCATCTGTATTGTGGATAATGATGAGACGCATGCGGATCTGGTAAAACAGCAGATCGAAGCCTATTACGATTCAGTATCCGGCAGAGAGGGCGAGTTTTACCGCGGAACACTTCGTTCCGGTCAGGTGCTGGAGAGCGTATCCAGTGTCGTGATTGTCGGTGATGTCAATCCGGGTGCGAAGATTATTTCACAGGGCAATATCGTAGTGCTTGGCGCTTTGAAGGGCAATGCCTATGCGGGAGCCGCAGGAGACAGTAATTGTTTCATTGTGGCGCTTGAGATGGACCCGATTCAGATTCAGATCGGAGATATACTGGCAAAGAGCCCGGACAAAAAGATGAAGCCGATGCGCAGACTGCGTCGGAAAGAGAAGAATCCGGTGACACCGGAGGCACAGATCGCTGTTGCAAAGGGCGGCAATATTTACATAGAGCCGATCACACGTGCAAGTTTGAACGATTATACCAGATGAGAGATGATTCCCACCTCTATAGGTGGTAAACAACAAGATTATATCAGTGGCGGAATTCAATCTCCTATCTGATATAGCTTCTGGCAGGATTGCAGCGATGCACAGAGGAATATGTCATGCGTGCATGACGTGTATCTCGCAGCAAGAATGCCGCGGACATTCTTGAACAAATAAGAAATAATGCCCGTTTTTGCAGGCGGGAAACAAGTAAAAGTATGGAGGACTGGATGCAATGAGTGAAGTAATTGTTATTACATCGGGAAAAGGTGGTGTTGGTAAGACAACCACTACCGCAAATGTGGGTACAGGACTTGCCCAACTGAATAAAAAAGTCGTACTGATCGATACCGATATCGGACTTCGTAATCTGGATGTGGTTATGGGACTTGAGAACCGTATTGTATACAACCTGGTAGATGTTGTAGAAGGAAACTGCAAGATTAAACAGGCGCTGATCAAGGATAAAAAATATCCGGAATTATATCTGCTTCCGTCTGCACAGACGAGAGACAAGACATCCGTTACTCCGGAGCAGATGAAAAAACTGACCGACGAGCTGCGAGAGGAGTTTGATTATATCCTTCTTGACTGCCCGGCTGGTATTGAGCAGGGATTTAAAAATGCCATCGCAGGTGCTGACAGAGCGATTGTTGTAACAACACCTGAGGTATCTGCAATCCGCGATGCTGACCGTATCATCGGACTTCTTGAGGCAAATGAGGTTCAGAAGACAGAGCTGATCGTAAACCGTCTGCGTATGGATATGGTAAAACGTGGTGACATGATGTCTGTAGAGGATGTGTGTGATATCCTTGCAATTCCGCTGCTTGGTGCAGTTCCGGATGATGAGAATATCGTTATCTCTACAAATCAGGGTGAACCGCTGGTAGGAAGTGAATGTCTGGCAGGACAGGCTTATTCTAATATCTGCAGAAGAATTCTTGGGGAAACTGTAGAATTTTTGAATCTGGAAGAGAAACAGAGTGTATTTGATAAGCTGAAAAACCTGTTCAAGAAAAACTAGGAGGGCTTTTATAATGGGATTTATGGATTTTTTCAAAAGAAAAAGTTCCGGGGATGTAGCAAAAGACCGCCTGAAGTTGTTACTTGTATCAGATCGTGCTAATTGTTCACCGGATGTGATGGAGCTGATCAAAAATGATATCATCAAAGTGATTTCCAAATATATGGAAATTGATGCGGAAGGATTGGATATCCAGATCACACAGACCGAATCCGACACAGGAAACGGAACCGTTCCGGCATTGTATGCAAATATTCCGATTCGTGATATGCATCATTCGCCGAAAAAAGAAGAAAAATAATGATTTGAACGCAGAATAAGCATTCCCCCGCTTCAAGTGCGTAGAGCACTAAGCGGTGGGTAAGGGGATGCTTATGTCAGTGGGAGTTAAAAGCTCCCACTGACAGGTCGCAAAGCGCCTGCGTTCATGAGCAAGTAGCGAAAGCGGATTGCGAATGTCTGCTTTACCCAAGGAACCCTGTTTATCAGGGTTCCTTTTTATTATTATGATAAGAAAATTCAGGTGATGTTGGGGTCAAAAGATGCCATACGAATTGATCCGTACTTCGTACTCCCACAATTCTACCCAATAATTATGTAATTCGTTATGAAACAAGCGCACCTGCAGTGAATAACACATATTTTGTTGTCTATATTGCATAAATGATTGCAGAAACATTGTGCAAAATTAATAGAAAAGAATCGACTGATTATTGTGAAAAGTCACAAAAATTTTGAATATATATACAATTTACTGACTTCTTTTGCGGAAATGTGGTATACTATATATAACAATTGCTGAAAAAAGAGAAATGAGACAATTTGTTTCCACACACAGATTATAAAATGAAAGTTTCCACTTAAAATGCGAAGAAAGGAGCGTTGTGTATGTTTGAAAAAGGAGAATATGTTGTTTATGGAAGTAAGGGTGTCTGCAAGATTCAGGATATTTCGCACGTAGATATTCCCGGTGTTGACAGAAATCGTCTTTTCTATATTATGCATCCGGTGCAGAATAGTGAGCAGACGGTCTATCTGCCAATCGACAGTAACAAGGTAATGATCCGTAAAGTAATGACTCCGGAGGAGGCAAAGCGTCTCATTCAGGATATTCCAAGCATTGAGGTTTTGGAAGTACCGAATGAGAAGCAGCGCGAAGCCAGCTATAAAGCAGCTCTGCATGAGTGCAGCGGCCGTTCCTGGATCAGTATTTTAAAAACACTGCACCAGAGAAAGGACGAGCGCCTGGCAGCAGGAAAAAAAGTGACAGCATTGGATGAACGGTATATGCGTGTGGCTGAGCAGGAGCTGTATGGAGAATTGTCCGTGGTACTTGGAATAGAAAAAGAAAATATGCATGATTATATTCAGGAGCATATTGCATCCGCTTAAATGTATTTTAAAATTTGTTTAATAGTTGTGTATTCTATTTTAGTCATATAGTGTCTATTATATGATCTGTAGATAACAGTTATATAGACAGAAGTGGTACAAGTTATAGAAAGAAGAAAAATATCAAGATAAAGTCGAAGTTGGGCTTTATCTTTTTTATTTTGCGAATGGCGCGTGTGAACGATTTTGATACATCATCTTACATAGTGTGAGAATGGAAACTTTTCTTTATAAATAAAAAGTGCTATACTATCTTAGATAATGCCCTGAGAGCTATCAGATATGAGTCAGAAACTTATGTTTGTGAAGAAATTTAATTATGGGCAGAACAGAAGTATCAAAGGAGTACATAAATTAATGGGACAGAAAACAAAAGAGAGCTTTTTTACAAAAGACAAAACATTTTACCGTACGTTGTTTCCACTTTTGATTACTGTTGCGTTACAGAATATTGTGGCATACAGTGTCAATATGGCAGACAATATTATGCTGGGCAGTTACAGTCAGAATGCACTGTCCGGTGCAGCGACTGTTAACCAGATTTTCTTTATGGTGCAGCAGATCACTCTTGGAATCGGAGAGGGATTTGTCGTGCTGGGGGCCCAATACTGGGGGCAGCAGCGTATGCAGCCGATCCGGAAACTGACCGGTATTGCGTTAAAACTGGGACTGATCTGTGGAATTATCACCATTTTGATCTGTACCTTTCTGCCGCATCAGGTGGTATCTATTTTTACCAATGATACGGAAATCATTGCAGAAGGTGTATCTTATCTTGGTATCATCAAATATACCTTCCTGCTGTTTATTATTACAAACGTGTTGATGGCAGCACTGCGTTGCGTGGAAACGGTAAAGATTTCTTTCTACATTTCTATCGTTTCCCTGTTCGTAAACGTTGGCATCAACTATGTATTGATTTTCGGACGTTTTGGCGCACCGGAGCTTGGAATCCGTGGTGCAGCAATCGGAACACTGATCGCACGTATCGTTGAGCTGGCAATCGTTGTGATCTACATGCTGAAAGTAGATAAAAAATTAAAATTGTTCAGTGAAAACTTTATGAAATTTGATGCCGCACTGCGTCAGGATTATACAAAGGTAGAGATTCCGGTTATGTTATCGCAGGTGTTGTGGGCGATCTCAGTACCGTTCCAGACAGCGATCCTTGGACATCTTTCCTCTGATGCCATTGCTGCAAACTCAGTGGCTACTACATTTTATCAGTATCTGAAGGTAATTGTTGTGGCAATGTCATCCTCCTCTGCGGTTATGATCGGTTCTGCCGTTGGACGTGGAGATATGAAACGGATCAAATCGGATGCACGTACACTGGCGGTTATCGATTTGCTGATCGGTGCAGCATTGGGACTGGCACTGTTTTTACTGAGAAAACCATTACTGACTCTGTATAATCTGAATGATACCGCGCTGGTCATGGCAGATCAGCTGATCATCGTCATGAGTTTTATCATGGTGGGAATGTCCTATCAGATGCCGGTAAGTATGGGAATCATCCGTGGCGGCGGAGATACAAAATTTACAATGATAATGAACATGATCAGTACATGGGCGATCGTTATCCCGTTGTCCTTCATGAGTGCATTCTGGTGGCACTGGTCTGTTGTCGGAGTTGTTATCATGATCCAGTCCGATCAGGTATTTAAGGGATTGCCGACATTCCTGCATTTCCGCAGTTATAAGTGGGTGAAGAAGCTGACGCGCGAAGATGCATAAAGATATATGATGAAACAGTTCACGATATCTTAAGAAATGATTTTGAAAATGTGTGGTATAATAAAATGCATTCATTCATTTCTGTGATTTAGGAAGTATGTGAGGATGCATATTATGAGAACCGCTGCGCGAACCTCATAATCGATTTGCGGCACAAAAGCAGT
>ERZ1673739.1602-NODE-1602-length-23528-cov-55.183019_pt1 | contig 23528 bp, 20 predicted proteins | sample MGYA00580210_ERZ1673739 | MGnify/ENA primary metagenome ERZ1673739 (study PRJEB41218, sample SAMN15661749) | gut metagenome | host: Homo sapiens | place: Canada: London | collected 2015-08-20/2019-03-30 | study: EMG produced TPA metagenomics assembly of...
TGTTTACCTCTTTCTCAGGAAGTTTAGTCTCCAGGATTCCCGGGGCGGTTCAGTTTTTACGAGGTTCTTTTCGCCAGTCCTGTAATTCCATACTTAGATGTCCGTCTATATCAGATGGGCGTCTAAGTTACCAATTTTCGTCTGATGGCTACATACGGCGGTCAGTTTACGCTTACAAAACGATAGTGGCTCAGGCTCTCATTTTTCAGCGTTCCCCAGAAGCTTTCCATCGGAGCGTTGTCGTAACAGTTACCTTTACCCATAGAGGCGGATATAAGGGGAATGCCGGCAGAGCAGCGGCTTGCTGAACGTCAGCGAAAAACGAAACCGCTGTTGAAATCCCTGGAAAGCTGGTTGCGTGAAAAGATGAAGACCCTGTCGCGACACTCAGAGTTGGCGAAGGCGTTCGCGTACGCACTTAACCAGTGGCCGGCACTGACGTACTATGCGAACGATGGCTGGGTGGAAATCGACAACAACATCGCTGAAAATGCCCTGCGGGCGGTCAGTCTGGGTCGTAAAAACTTCCTGTTCTTCGGCTCTGACCATGGTGGTGAGCGGGGAGCGCTACTGTACAGCCTGATCGGGACGTGCAAACTGAATGACGTGGATCCAGAAAGCTACCTTCGCCATGTGCCTGGCGTCATAGCAGACTGGCCGGTCAACCGGGTCAGCGAACTGCTTCCGTGGCGCATAGCACTGCCAGCTGAATAACACATCCCCGTCAATACGGCCCTCGCTGTACGCTTACGGTTGATGCTGGTACTGTGTATTTCATCCTTCATTATGTGTCCTTGTTTTTTATTATTTTGCATTTCAGAAAATAACACGATGCATGTAACCCAGAAAACCGATATGTGCACGCGTAGTCACTTTCTGGCAGATTTCGGTCTCTGAAACAAAATACGAGGTGGCATGAAGCGGATTGTGGCGGACAGGGAAAGTGATTTGATTCCGGGGAAGGCGCTGTGCAGCAGTCTTATCCGGCAGTTTAAAGGGGGGGACGGAAACCAATGAGGCACTGGAGCAGATTCAGTGCAGAGGTGACCTGCTTTATCAAACTTAATTGTGACAAAATGGCGATTGAGAAGGTGCAATTGACTTATTCGGATTCGGTCGTGGCGAGGTGGTGACCCTGCATTCTGCTAACCGGGTTATGAGTCAGGAGTCAGCGATAGACAAAGGGACTTATCTGACCGGGCCCCTGGAAAAATGGCGGGAGAGAATGATACCTTCCTGCTGACGAGACCGGACTTTGAGATGACGAGCGATAGTGCGGCAGTGATGTACAGCCTGATCGGTAGCTGCAAAACTTAACGGAATCGAGCCGGAAACGTGGCTACGCCACGTGATCAGTGTAATCAACACCTGGCCTGCCAACCGCATGAAAGAGTTGTTGCCCTGGAACGTCACTCTCTCTGTAAACTAATTTTTACCCCACGTCCTTCACGGTGCGCTTACACTCTGGACAAGTATGTAAATGATAAGTTAAAAATAATCCGTGCATTTCCTGTGACGATATTAGTTGTTGGTAACGAAATCTCATTAGCGGATCGGAAATGCACTTAACCTAATACGTTGCCACTGTTCCGCCAGGAGTTGCAGTGGCAACGTATTCTACCGTCAGTGATAGCGTTTTGTTATTATCAGAACTGATAGTTCAGCGACATCCAGTAATTTCGCTCAGGTATCACATATCCTGTTGTTGATGATCCCGTCTGGAAGTAATCACCGGCATACAGCGTACTCTTACCGGCACTGTACAGGCTCACGTCACTGTAATCCTTGTTGAGCAGGTTATTCACCGCAGCATTCAGCGTCAGGGCATCCGTCATCTTCCACGACAGACCTGCATCCACCACCGTCCAGGCTTTCAGGTATTCTCCTTTCTCATCATACACTTTCTTCTGTACAGCGCTCAGTGACGAATAATTCTGGGTGAAACGTGGTGTTTTCCCGCGATAACGGGCACCCAGCCATGATGCCACCTCTTCGGTGATCTGCCAGTTCAGTTTCGCATTCACCATGTGTTCAGGGGTATAACTCAGCGGCGCACCTTTGTTATCACCATCACGTTGTTCACTTCGGGTCCAGGTGTAATTCAGTGACAGCGTGACATCCTCTGACCACAGCGGCAATGTGCCGGCAAATTCCACACCGTGCAACCGGGCCTTTCCGCTGTTTACATAGCTATTGGTGTTATCATTTATGGAATAAGAGACAATCTTGTTGGAGAAGTCAGTCATAAAACCTGTGACATTGGCATTCAGACCGGCGGGGTTATCGTAATACACCCCAGCCTCATAACTGACGCTCTCTTCCGGCTTCAGGTCGGGGTTACCAAGTAGATTTGTTTTTCCCTGCCCGGACACACCACTAATCCCTTTATGTAGCTGCCCCATTCTGGGTGCCTTATATCCCGTGGTCACACCGCCTTTCAGCGTCCAGGCATCTGCCACATCCCAGACCAGATATGCACGCGGACTGAAGTGTCCCCCGAATTGCTCATGATGTTCATAGCGGCTGCCCGCAGTCAGCGCAAGTGCATCCGTGAGATGCCACTCATCCTCAGCAAATACCGACCAGCTTTTCTGCCGGAAAGTTTCACCTGTGCTGGCAAGGACAACTCCGTCTTTCATGGACGAGCTCTGAAACTCGCCCCCCACCGTAACCAGATGAGATTCTCCCAGAGGGGTAAGCAGTAATGAATTCAGGATAAGGTTCGATTCCTTAAGCTCCCGCGGCTGACCGGCAAGCCCCCATTTGTCGCGCTTCAGTACACTGCGTACAAGCTCACGACCTTTATTTTCTGTCTCGTTCCAGTTCAGATACGATTTCCATGTTCCGAAGGTGAAAGTATGATCATAGCCAGCTGAAATTTTGTTTCGCTCATAGCGCAGGGTCCGGTCATATCCCCCCGTCAGACTCCCCAGTTGCCCATCCCGGTTATCATAACGCTGCCGGGTGGTATCCATATCAAACCAGAGCACATCCTGCTCCGACGCCTTCCAGTCAAGACGTGCACCAAGATTATAATTCTGTGACTCCGTGGGATAAGGAATACGCGTGGCTGCTGTATCGCTCAGTGATGTGACCGATGAACCCTGACGCTGTTGTGTGCTACCGCGTACCTGCAGGCTGACAGAATCATCCACAAGGGGACCACTGCTCCAGAAATTAAACTGGCTGCTGTTACCCCATTTGTTGCTTTCCTGCAGATTCAGCCCTGCATTGACGGAAGAGAGCCATTTGTCTGCATTCTTTCTGGTAATGATATTCACCACACCGCCCATTGCATCAGAGCCATACAGTGTGGACATCGGCCCTCTGATAACCTCAATACGCTCAATGGCGGCCAGAGGGGGCATGAACCCGGTATTCATGGCAGAAAAACCGTTGGGAGTCACGTCACTGCTTCCGCCCTGACGAACACCATCAATCAGTATCAGCGTGTAACTGGCTGGCATTCCTCGGATGCTGATTTCCAGCCCTCCGGTTTTACCCGTACCACTTTCAACATCCACACCCTCTACTGATCTCAGAGCCTCCGCCAGATCGTGGTACTGGCTGGACTGCAATTCCTCCTGGCTAATCACAGAAACACTGGCGGCTGCGTTAGTCAGCTTTTTCTCATAGCCGGATGCCGAGACAATCATCACATCCTCTGCAGCAGCTATGCTGCTGGCTGAAAATCCGAGACAGGGAATGACTACGGAAGCCAGAGTGGTTATTCGCATATTACTAATCTCCGATCATGTTAACCGGCAAGACAATACACAAACACAAACAATAATGAGAATAATTTATATTTGCCTTTTACAAAAAATAAAGATTATTGACAAAACTAAATATAAATAACGACTGCCTCGGCATGCCAGTTAACAGCTATCCGTATGGCGTGTTCGGTTTTGCGAATAAAAAATGGTTACTGTAGAAGCGGATTTCCACCACATGTCAACCATGAATGGTCAGTGGTGCGAGACGACTGGGATAATTTGGTCGATGACTTCTTCCGGCGAATACTGATAGAAACATTGAAATATTGTAAGAGAAAGCGTTCAAAATTCTGTGGCACGTGAAAAATTCTACAGCGTCATCACCTTATTCAGTGACCTTCAAAATAAACGTTTAACAGAGACAATCACCATTTGGATTGTCCGCTGGGGAGGCGAACAATTTCCTAGACAGCTTTATCATGTCAGCCCACATTGTTGGCGCTGACAATACTAAGGACAAACGATGGGGAAGTAGCTTTTTAGCGTTATTTTCGGGAGTAAAAAACGTGGTATCTTTCCGTATGTCAGTTGTATCTTGCTGGTATTCGTAGTCGTGATAAGGCATACAACGATATTTATCTTGACGTTAGTGAAGAATAAGTTGTTTTGTGATCTATGTTAATCTGGGATTACAATCCGAGCTTGATACATCGCATCACGACTTTTATTATCTTCAGAATAGAATATGTTACTCCCCGCTTTACAGGCTCAGGATTTGAATTACAAATTATACTTTTAAGTGAACAATAACCAGGGGTATTTCTTATTTCCTGAAACCAGGCTTGGCCCATTTCGGGATGAATTTGAAAAAACTCTTGACGCATACGATAGTGATGAAATAAACGAAACAAATTACGTCAACAAACTCAGGCGTCTTGCCAGACATGCTCCTGACATCATTGATATTCACGCTCATCTGGCATATGCATTTGCGCTCTTTATGCTGCAATTCTGGCGAATGTTCATTTACAGCGTCATCAGGATGCCGTTATACTCATTGATAAAATACTAACATATAACCCTGAGAATAATCAGGGGACACGCTGGTTACTGGGGGCGGAATTGTTACGTGCTGGCAAGCATGGCAGGGCTCTGTACGTATTGACAGGACATGTCAATGAATTTTCCCCCTACTGGTACGAGCTTGCTCTTTTACATTTTATGAATGAGGCATATATTAATGCTGCAACGGCATTTCGATATGGATTTTTAACAAGTATATATTGTTGAAATGCTTTGTTAGAATCTTTATCCATTCCCTAGGGCTGTATAGTATGATTTTTCAGGTATTTCTGAATACTGCCAAATATTATTGCAAAATATTCTCTAAATTATGAATTAAATATCCATAAGCATTATTGCCTGGGAACTGGACATATAATTACTCTTCTGTGCTAAAGGAACGTTCTGAAATGTTTAAGTATGCAGAGATGTTGATGGCGGAAGAAGATGATAAAGTATGTGAACTTATTTTTAAACAACAAGATAATTTGATTTTAAAAATAAATGATAGATTTCCTGGAATAATTATAAAGAAATACCGAACATTACAAGGTAAAGTCGTATGGCTATGGATATTGCCATTTGTTATTGAATGGTTAATTGTGTGCACTTTGGGTGTAAACAGTTAGCTTGGTAAAAGTAAATATCCTGATTGTTGTTTGTTAAGGAGTGAGATGCCTGTGCGTCTGGTGTCTATTATATTCCCAATATTATTGGCGCTATTCTTGCTGGCGTAGGCATCGCCATACTATGAATATTGTGTTTGTCGTGATTCAATTTTTATTTATAACCTCTACCCGGAGCAAATTCAGGTAGGTCATGCATAAAAATATCTTTCTATACTACGAAAATTATTTTTGTGAAAGTATTGACAACGCTAACTATTTTTAATTATATATTCATGATGCTCTAGGCATCACATTTTCTCCATGGGGTATTCCCTCCGCCGGCACTATGTGTTGCTGGCGTTTTTTTTATCAATTCTTACTTTTTAATCCCACTGTCCTTTCCACCAGAAACATACCTCGTTTCTACTGTATTTTGAGAATATAGTTCCCAGAATACCAATTATATATAATACGTTGTAATATATGTATTCCAATTAAAGCCGTTATTATAATAATTATCATATATGGTTATTTTCATATTTATTTCGTCAGAAATAGAAAATGCTGATGATGAATTGTGAATAATCAAACTGACCTCTAATTATCCTGTATGGAGTAGTGCTTATTTTCGACTCAATTTCTACTGATTAGATTATGGTTATCAGTACAGTGGGTTATGAAAAACGGACTGGATCTGCCAGCAGTGCTTCTATTATTATTCAAAAAGAACTTCAGCCGGACAATGCTATAATCCAGGGAAAGGCTATAAGCTCTGTTGGACGGAATGTGGAAATCAGCACTGGTAAAAAGGGGAACTGACATTAACACAAGAAGGATTCCTGCAAGCAACTGCTTATCTGCCCGGAACGCAGAATTAAAGCATAACCACACAGGAGCCAGAATACTGTGGTCGTACGCATTCAGTATTGTGGCAACTAATAGAAATAAAAATCTGGCCGGTGCGAATATTAAACGATGCGATACCGTATAGTGTAAGTCAAAAGTAACGGGGTATTTAAACCATCTTTTTATATTTATTTAACATAATGCAGATTCTGATGTATTAGTTCAGTTGTTCGCCAGAATCAGCGCTCGATCACTATGCGTTTTAGCAGTGTGCTGAAGAAGTTCTTCATCACTGCGTTATTCAGACCGTTTCCTTTGTGCGGCATATTTTGTGCTACTCCATGGGGCTTTAACTTTGCCTATAGCCTGCGATTCGATATTGCCAACCCTGATCCATATGCAGCGACGGGGCATCCTCTGGCCGGGCACTGTGAATGCATCGTATAGCATCGTATTAACGATGCTCCATCACCGACCTTTCTGACAAGCTGTAGGAGATAATTCCCCGGTTAAACAGATCGGAGAACTGGCGACAGGTACCACTTTTCCCCTGTACCGAGAACTCTGTAACATCCGCTCCCATTTTTCGTTGGCCTTTGTCAAAGTTCCGGCTCAGGATATTGGGCGCAGATCACTTATTTGGTGGACACCACTTTGTCGGATGCTTCAGATTATGACCAGATGGATTTCGCTGGACGCTTACGATTACATGCACCATATTGTCAACGATTACGCCACTGAGTGTATGACACACATTAAAGCGTTAGGCTCAGGCCTTATTACAATGTCATGCTAGTGGGCTTGTACGCCGTAAATATCTGCATGATACCAGAATGACCGGCAAACAAAGGTGCCCCGGCAAGCTCGTCAGTGGATATAAAGAAAATCAAGTGCGCTGATAACGATGCCACATCTGTGGTTGGTGGCAATATGCAGATTGTTGTTATTTGTCTTCATTGCATTCTAAGAAGTGTTTCTTATCAGACCTGATTTTTTTGCCATTATTTTTAATGAGGTCTTCAAGTGGAAAATAGGTTAGGCGTTCATGTGGCAGCGCGGCACGTCCCCATTTAGTGGCAAACTCCCGTTGGCGTGCCTGTAACAGTTGCTCCAGCCTTTTTATTTTGTTCTCATTCATCCGGTTTTCCTCGTATGCTGCATCACACCACTGTGCTAATGAAAAATGTAATCAGTGTGGTGGACGTGTTTTATCCGCATTGGAATTGTCGTCAACTAAAGGAGATGAGGCCCGTTTGTATCGCAATGGGTCTATGGCGCTCATGCCCGTTTGCTGTTCGATAATGGCTTCTCTGAGCATACGGTGTTGCAGTTCTCGTAAAAACTTTGCGTCTTCTGGTGATAAATCCATTGTTATTACTCGTAAAGCAATGCGCTGTAGTGCCTTACGCTACCGCGCTGATGGTTCTTATCCGTTTTATTGAATCGGAGAACAAACTGTGAGCTATCAGCCTGGTGGTCTGGTTTTGCCTGATTTAAGCCGCCGTGGGTATTTGTCCAAGAATGCTTCAAGCTCCAATCGTTTTGGCCTGGTGAATGGAGATGGGTTAAGCAAAGACTCTCGTTGCTGGTGTACTTTTTCGCGCTGGCGCTCAAGCATGGATAATGCGATTGCCTGTAGTTCTTCGTTAGTCATTGTCTGCACCTGGAAAGCAATTTACCGGAGTACCTCACACTACGGCAAAAATGTTTTATTGTTGCAACTTGCGTAATTATTCAGGTCAGTTTGGAACGCACTGTATAAACATAAATAACCTGATACTGTTGTGTGTTTTCAAAGAAAACACAGGTATTTTTCACATAAACCTTCCCCTTTTCATATCCGACCACTTAATCAAAAAACGGTTTTATACTTGTTGCCCCCACTGGGGTCATCTTGGGTGACTTTTAACGTCAGGTGACGCATTGTCACTTCAGACCTGCTACCTATACGCCGGAATATAATGGTCAGAGAGGCATATTTCGACGCCCCTAATCTGGGGCGTTTGATTCAGGATGTCTGGAACAATCCGGGCTTTGTGTCACCGGGCGCATCAAAGCTGTACCACCCGGGATGTGGCGCTGGATCGTCATTTACCGGACTGCGAAGACATACTTAAAGAGGTGATATGGGCGTTCAGTGATTTTGTCCGCGATAATCGTGGTGTGTATGATCCGGAAGCCCGTTACCCCGCCGGTAATCCCTGGTATCCCGTAACAGGCCAGTTCTGAAAGCACAGCTCAGTAGATTTCCCGCATTCGCACAATCTTCATAAATCTCACAGGACATTCTGACCATGTTGACTACAACAAGCCACGACAGCGTATTTCTGCGTGCCGATAATTCCCTGATCGACATGAACTATATCACCAGTTTCACCGGTATGACCGACAAATGGTTTTACAAGTTGATCAGTGAAGGCCATTTCCCTAAACCCATCAAACTGGGGCGCAGCAGCCGCTGGTACAAAAGTGAAGTGGAGCAGTGGAAGTGAAGTAGAGCAGTGGATGTAGCAACGAATCGAGGAATCCTGGGGGGCAGCAGCATGAAACGTGTTGTAATGCCGGTACGCTGGCAATGTGCAAAATGCCAGCGCTGGTATTGTGGAACCCGGCCCTGCCCTTGGTGCTGGCGATATTCCCGTTCATCTTCCTGCTGATACCTTCCGTTCAGCAGCGGGTTGTTATCCCTTCCTGACTGATTCGTCATTCCATTCTTATTGATTAGAACTGGCATTACACCGGTGCCGGCGTGCTTTCCTGCGTGTCTGCGCCGGTTCAGTAAATTAGAAAAGAAACATTTGTCAGCGCCAGTGATATAAGGCGTAACGGCTAACAATCTTGGCGTTAATACATTCCGAGCAAATAACCGAAGCGTTACTTTTAGTGACGGGGTTATCCAATACTTTTCTAGTCAGTGTTTAGTATTTATGCAAGCGATATAAGTAGTCACCGCTTAGACTATTGACATTCATGATGCCTGTTAATTCAAATTTCAGGTATGATCAGTCATTTATTGTTGTGATACTGATTCCGCTAGTTTAGCATAACTGTCCTGCAAATCATTGTTCAAAAAAGAAAGCTCCTACAAACTGTATCCTGAATCTCTACCAGAAGATAATATACTTGGTTATTTTTGTGCATAAGCTCACATAAAAATAATATTAATTGTGTTTTCTTAGAGATAGAAAAATAAACAGGTGAGCAGAAGACGGACTTTTTTAATGCGAAAACGTATTCTTTTTATTGGCCCACCGCTGTACGGTTTGTTATACCCATTGATTTCTCTGGCTCAGGCCTTTCGTGTAATTGGACATGATGTAGTAATTAGTAGCGCTGGCAAATTCGCGAATAAAGCAGCAGAAGCTGGACTGGTTGTTTTTGATGCAGTTCCAGGTTTAGATTCAGAGGCTGGATATCGCCATCAGGAAGAGTTGAGGAAAAAAAGTAATATTATTGGTCATTTCTCTTTTTTTAGCGATGAAATGGCAGATAACCTCATCGATTTTGCAGGAAAATGGAGGCCAGATTTAATAGTCTATCCCCCTCTTGATCCGGCAGGCCCATTGGTTGCTGCTAAATATAGAATTCCTTCAGTGATGCTGGCTGTTGGATTCGCGCATACATCTGCCCATATTCAGATGTTAAACCGTTCTTTAAGCAATGCTTACAGGCGGCATGGAGTCAGCGGTCCACTATGTGATTTAGCATGGATTGATGTTGCTCCCCCAAGTATGAGCATTCTTAAAAATGCTGGAGAACCGGTTATCTCAATGAGATATATTCCTTATAACGGAGGTGCTGTAAAGGAAACATGGTGGGACAGGGATTCTGATCGGAAACGTTTACTTATCAGCCTTGGCACTGTAAAACCAATGGTTGATGGTCTGGAGCTGATTTCATGGGTTATGGATTCTGCAAATGAAGTTGATGCTGATATCATTTTGCAACTTGCAATAAATGCTCGTACTGGTTTACGAAAACTACCATCAAATGTACGTCTGGTTGACTGGATACCTATGGGTGTATTCCTTAATGGAGCTGATGGATTTATTCATCACGGTGGCGCAGGTAATACCCTGACAGCGCTGTATAGTGGAATACCACAGATTGTGTTTGGCGAAGGTGCAGATCGCTCTGTTAATGCAGAAATTGTTGCGAAGCGTGGGTGTGGGATTATTCCGGACAAGCATGGACTGACCAGTGATTTGGTAAATCGCCTTCTTTATGATGATTCACTACGCTTCTGTTCAGATCAGGTAGCCGCTGAAATGGCTGAACAACCCAGTCCTGCAGAGATTGCAGAGGTTTTGATGAGAAAATTAAAAAACAACGGGAAACAATTGTAGCGTATTGCTGAAATTTTCAACGAGAAATGTTATGAGTAATATAATGTCCTTCATCACATAAATGAAGGACATCACTAAATAAATGAGATAGTCTCCCATAATAATATTGCAGAAAGAGTTATCGGACGATAAAACGATATTTTACACAGAGTTATTATTTGATACCTTTCTGCAATTATAATTTGCTAATTCATCAATAATTGCTCCGCGCCACCAGGCATAATCGTGACCACCGGTATAGACAGTGAGGTTACTTTCCAAACCAGCTGCGATTAACGAATGATGCAATCGCTGAACATGTGAGACGGTTGTACCTTCTAAAGAACCGACTCCAAGTCGAATATTTACATCTTTCGGAGGCGCTGAAAGTATCTGCTCACTTACCCAGGAGGTATTATTCTCAGGTAATGACTCCAACTTACTGATAGTGTTTTATGTTCAGATAATGCCCGATGACCTTGTCATGCAGCTCCACCGATTTTGAGAACGACAGTGACTTCCGTCCCAGCCTTGCCAGATGTTGTCTCAGATTCAGATTATGTCGCTCAATGCGCTGAGTGTAACGCTTGCTGATAACGTGTAGCTTTCCCTTCAGGCGTGATTCATACAGCGGCCAGCCATCCGTCATCTATACCACGACCTCAAAGGCCGACAGCAGGCTCAGAAGACGCTCCAGTGTGGCCAGAGTGCGTTCACCGAAGACGTGCGCCACAACCGTCCTCCGTATCCTGTCATACGCGTAAAACAGCCAGCGCTGACGTGATTTAGCACCGACGTAGCCCCACTGTTCGTCCATTTCAGCGCAGACAATCACATCACTGCCCGGTTGTATGCGCGAGGTTACCGACTGCGGCCTGAGTTTTTTAAGTGACGTAAAACCGTGTTGAGGCCAACGCCCATAATGCGTGCACTGGCGCGACATCCGACGCCATTCATGGCCATATCAATGATTTTCTGGTGCGTACCGGGCTGAGAGGCGGTGTAAGTGAACTGTAGTTGCCATGTTTTACGGCAATGAGAGCAGAGATAGCGCTGATGTCCGGCAGTGCTTTTGCCGTTACGCACCACGCCTTCAGTAGCGGAGCAGGAAGGACATCTGATGGAAATGGAAGCCACGCAAGCACCTTAAAATCACCATCATACACTAAATCAGTAAGTTGGCAGCATTACCCAGTATTCGATATGAGAAGATGCTGCATTATATGCGTCAGTAAAATTTTTCTTTCTTAATGAAGGTGGAAGTGCTGAAAGTTCAGGAATACGTTTTCTTGTCCAGTATATTTTCATATAGTAACTCATATAAAAAGTGTTCTACTTTACTATGATGATGACGATTTATAAAAGGCTTATAATGACTACTTCTCCTTTCATTCTCGAATTTCACGATAATGATAGAGATAATCATTATCAATTGATAGTATCAGTAATTTTGACTTACATCACACTTTCATGGTTTAATCAGGTGATTGATTTAATGAAAAGAGTGTGTTTGTGGATGTATTGTGTATATGTCTTACCGGGCATCTGTTCTTACATTAATTAATATATTGCTATTTAAGTATTGGTAGTATTGTCAGTAACATTCTTTTGGTTAATTTAGTTATTATTCCTCACTGATTAATTGTCCTTCCGTTCTTATTGTTTGTAACTTGTGTTTGTATCGTACCTTTCAGGTGTTGATGCGCGCTTTACTGTGTCTGCACCGGCTTGACAAAATTCAACAGGGGTTGAAAAGGAACATTTCGTGCAAATAACCGAAGCCTTAATTTCAGAGCCGGGGGAAATCCGGCGTTTTGTTCAGCAGGCGGTGGACCACTGGCCAAATCTGTTGGCATTTCACTTCACGCTCTATTCGGCAGAAGGAATCTATGGTCAACAGATTCAGACATTTTGTAGTTCCTTTCACCGACGGGTACACGAACGTATTACGGAGCATAATCACACGGTCAGCCCATCAGCGCCGGTGGTATTACGCTGGTTGCGGGAACAACATGAAGGAGCACAGATACGATGTCTGTTGCTGCTCAGCCAGACGAGTATTTGCCATCCGCGAGTCGGCGTCATGGCTGATGAAGAATGTGCGCAACTGGTGGATTTACTGCAACAGACCTGGTCGGTGATAAGTGCTGGCGGACAATGCCGGGTGGAAAGATGTTTTCGGGTTGCCCGGCCTGGTTCATCAGGGCAATACGTGGCGTTAAAAACGGCTGTTCAGTCCTTTATGTCGCAGGTTATTGCAACAATCATCCGGTGATTGTCGGGAGGAATATCAATGCTTCCGTTAATTTTTACTGGCTGATAAAGTTTTGTCTGCTGAATCTTTATACGGAATTCCTTTCAGTATGCGTACACGAATTGACTATCTGGCGGATAAATACTGTTTTACAGAACGGAACGAATCCCCCCGTCTTCGCCGGCAGTGGCAGGATGTTCTGGAGGAGTGCCGGCAGACAGAGGCCGGGCCAGAAGAACGGTTGCGTATTGCACTGCTGAATGTGGATTACGTCACCAGTTTTGAACTGCCTTTTCGCTTGCTGCTTACCCGTACACCGCAATTGATTGCCGCGCTGCGTGAAGAATGGGGCATCAGCCAGAAAAATGTGGTGTTTAACGATAAACGGTTTGGCTGCGTGTACAGCCTGAAGGCCAGCCTTTCTGGTGTGCCGGATACATACCGGTATCATCTGTCTCACCGTATTCGTCGCGTGGTTGGGAATGAAAACACATCATTGCCATATCAGCAGGTTGCCCGGGAAGTGAAAGCGCCCCGTGAACGGCTGAAGTATGCACTGGAGGCGGGTTTACTGGTGACTGCACTGGACGGCCTGTTCTGGTTTGGCAGTCAGCGTATTGCGGCTGATGTTCTGAGGCTGAGAAAGGCCGGAATGCCGGTGGTGACCACGACCGTGGAGGTGCACGATAACCTGACGGGAACAACCCGCAAAGTACCGGCATACCATCTCTGATACAACCATCAGGGGGAATATTGCTCTGGCAGCAGCAGTATGACATTCTTTATACTTTATCCCCGTGCCTGAAAACATGTGCTAAGGAAACGGGAATGGCAAGGTCCGATTATGATATTATCAATCTGTCTCTGGAACATGAACTGAATGAGTGGCAGGCAGAGAGAGGTTATGCCGGACTGGTGGATAACCGGAATCGCCTGGCAGAAGTTGTTACCCGCAAATTGCAGGACAGCTTTTATATAAACGTTTCCAGGGATGCGCTGAACACGGCATACAGTGAACACCCGGAGTGGTTTTCTGGGCTTGTCTCCGGGGATGAGAATTAATAAGTGGATTATGCTGCTATCAGGTAGTGTGATTGCCGGCAGGGATTTCGTTTTATTCTGTTTCTTCCCGGGGTTCGGGTTTGAATTTTCCCAGAAAGTTGTACATCGGTCGCATGCAGGGATGCGGATAGCCGTCCTGCATAAACACCACCCAGGTTTCCTCAACACTGGTCAGGGTGACAAGCGCACCATGATCGTCTTTGTATCGCTGATTGACTTTCGGTAATGGAACATCTTCTGACATAAATTTTAGTACGGTAACAGTTAACTAAATTTTCATGTGGTAGCACTGAATCAGGAGACTGCGTTTCCTGATGTGCGCTGTTAATTTTCTGTTTTTACGAAACATTTTCCCCTTCTTCCTGTGTATTTTATTGCGCTCCTCCTTTCATGTCCTTCCCATATCCTGAAACTCACTTAAATGCTGTTGAATCGTCAAACATTGCAACTTTCAATGACTGAAATCAAAAATTGCTATTTTTTAAGCTAACCAACTGTATTAAAAGCATTCAGTGGAATATTTTTCTGCACTTTTCCAGTAATTATGGTTATAAATTTTGTAATGTGCTGTTTTTGCGATATATGGCAGAATAAAGAACTGTTCATTTGTGTTATATCGATCGATAAATCTGTCATGTTGCTGTAGTTCAGTTCATTATTCTATAATGATCAAAATTAAGTCAATTCTGGCTGGTTTGTTACTCAGCATTCTGGTACCGGTTGATGCGGGTAAATACCGGAAGGGCGGTAGCGTGCCATCGCAAAACATGGTGGGAGGTATCGTCAGGAGGCTGGTGATTGTTGGTATGACATGAATAAAAGGTTTTTCGTTTGACTGGAAAATTATGTTGCAGGAACGAGAGGACTGAGGAACAAAGCTTATTCCGGCGCTGTCCGTCCTTGCTGTCACTGACACTGATGTCTGCTTTATTATCGCCTTTATCTCTTCAGGCAGCGGATGTCCGGCGTAGCGGAGATGAAGCATTTATCATTCAGCAGCAGCGTCAGGAAGCCCTTGAGCAACAACTGACGCCTTCAGCCCCTGATGTTCGCCTTTCTGCACCTGGCTCTTTTGCCCATAAGATTAATTTTCCTGTTGAAACGCCCTGTTTTCAGATTAAACAGACGGAACTGAAGGGGGCTGATGCGTTACCACACTGGCTGCCTTTACAAAAAATCGCCAACGGGGCGGTCGGGCATTGCCTGGGGGCGAAAGGAATTAATCTGCTGATGAGTACATTGCAGAACCGTCTGGTCGATCATGGTTATGTCACCACCCGTGTTCTGGCACCTTCGCAGGATTTAAAAAGCGGTATCCTCCGGCTGGTTATTATTCCCGGTGTTGTGCGACATGTGCGTCTGACACCGGACAGTGATGACTATATTCAGTTGTATTCCTCATTCCCGGCACACGAAGGTTCTCTGCTGGATTTACGGGACATTGAGCAGGGGCTGGATTTAGGTAACAGCCGGATACAGGGACAACATACTGAGCTGAATGCAACCAGTGGAAATCTGTCTACACAGAATGCGCAACTGAGTGCCGGTACGCTTTCCGCCCGGACTGCCGGGCAGTTCAGCAGTAATGGCGGTACGATAAATGCCGACACACTGCAGATATCGGCACAAAGCCTGTCAAATCGTAAAGGCAGTCTGATTCAGACGGGAACAGGGGATTTTTCGCTGAGTCTGCCGGGAAGCGTGGATAACCGGGAAGGGCTGCTTGCGGCAAATGGCGCGGTGCGTCTGGATGCACTGAGCCTTGATAATCGCAAGGGGAAAGTGCAGGCGGAGCAGTCACCCTCCCTTCAGAAATCCCCGCCCACGTTTCTGAAACCGTTTGTGGCTGGTGTCTGTGCGGCATTGCTGGCGGTCAGCGTGGCTATTCCGGGATGGCAGTTTCTGACACAGCCATCACCGGAGGAGCAGCATTTTACCTGGGGGAATGGTTGTAAAAAGCAGTGAAAACAGTAAATACAGAGTATCGTGATGAATTAGTGCTCAGGGGCTACCAGTATTCAATAACCAGCGTATCGGCATCGCATTCCTGTAATTCTGGTATTGACTGTTATGACTAAATTCAATGTATATATGGCAGGCAGAAATATGTTAACAGTCCCGGAGTTGTGGAAAATCCTCCGGAGCTAATATCGGGAGTGCCTTAACAATTTTCCGTAAGTTAAATGATAATTTCTGAGTGAGAATATGGTCACGATTTGTGTTGACGGTGAAAATAAGACTCATAAAATTACCGACTGGACGCTGTGGGCTGGAAATGACGACAGAGAGGTTATGCTGACCTGTCATTTTCGCAGCGGGAGAAAATATACTCGTCCGCTTTCTGTATGTCAGATAACGCCAACTGTAAATTTGCGAAATGTTTTCCTCGAAAGGAAAGGGAACGCTGTAACATCCCGGGCTGAACTGGTTATTATATATGGTGATAAATATGCTGCTGTTTATTACCGCGAGGGTGAACGACCCTACATCATGAAAACGACCGGCCTTGACTTTCAACAGTGTTCAGCATTTACAGAGCATGCCGTGTTTAATTACTTGTGTAGGGTGGCTAATGAACGTATTTTTTATGCCCGTGGTAATAACAGAAATATCGATGAGAATATCCTTAGGCAGATAAAGAAAATAGTTCCTCATCCGGATACCGCCTTGCATGCATACTGTTCAGGACAGAGTAAAAAACGTGATTCGCCATGGGGTTTGATTTTTCCGTTTGGTCTTAATGAAAGTCAGTTGCTGGCTGTCGAACGGGCATTTTCCTCACAGATTTCAGTTATTGAAGGACCACCTGGAACAGGTAAAACACAGACTATACTCAATATTGTTGCTAATATATTAATTCAGAATAAAACAGTGGCAATTTTGTCCAATAATAACTCAGCTGTCAGTAATGTTTATGAAAAGATGGACAAACAGCAACTGGGATATGTGATGGCACGACTGGGGAGTACGGAGAACAGGCAACAGTTTTTTTCAACGTCGATTTCGCGTTCTGAGGAAGTCTTACCTGACTCACCGTCTGCAAATGCGATTGATGATGTACTTCAACAAGTGAAAAAACACCTGAATGCCATTAACCAGGTCGCTTCGTTAAAAGCAGAAATTAATGAGCTGAATATTGAGTATAAATACCTGCAGCAATGGCAGAGTCAGAATCTTCGACCGGAGGAGCTTTTTTCTCACAAATACCGATTTTCCTCACAAAAAACAACCGACCTGATGGCTTATATTCATTACCTTTCTGACAGGCGGATTGGATTCAGAAACAGAATTGATTTGTTGTTAAACTTCATGATACTGAAAGTCAAACCATTGATGATTCCGGAGAGAAGGCTGGCGCTATTTACTTCTCTTCAGCTTTCTTATTATGAAAAAAATATCCGGGAAAAACAAATTTCTCTGAATGAATATGAGGAAGTATTTAAAAAATCTGATTTTAAAATTTTACTGGGGCGCCTGACATCATGGTCTATGCTTTATTTAAAGCAACATCTGCGAAGAAATGTTTCAACAAGAAGTTCATTCTCGGCAGAGACATACAGGGATGAATTTGACCGTTTTATAAAGCGTTTTCCGATTATTGGTAGCAGTACGCATTCGATTATTAACTCTATCGGCAAGGGGGCCCTTCTTGATTATGTTATTATTGATGAAGCCTCGCAGCAGGATATTGTTCCGGGCATTCTGGGACTGGGATGTGCCCGTAATGTAATCGTTGTAGGGGATCGTAAGCAACTTCCACATGTTCCTGTATTACTCCCGAACAGCCCATCTCCACCGGCAGAATACTATAATTGTGAGAAATATAGTCTACTTGATTCGGTTTGTATGTTGTTCAGGAACATGGTGCCAGTAACCCTTCTTAAAGAGCATTATCGTTGTCATCCTAAAATCATTCAATTTTGTAATAAGCAGTTTTATGATAATGCTCTGATACCGTTAACGGTTGATTCCGGTGAAGCCTCATTATCTCTGGTCATCACGGCAAAAGGAAACCATACCCGTAATTTTTCAAATCTCAGGGAGCTTGAATCTCTGGAAGGTCATTACTGGGATGAAGAAAGTAGCAGGGGATACATTGCCCCATATAATGCACAGGTTAATCTGGCTGAAAAAGTGCTGCCTGCTGATTTTGTGAAATCGACGGTGCATAAATTTCAGGGACGGGAGTGCGATGAAATTGTGTTTTCCACTGTGCTGGATAAGAAGCGCAGCAGCCAGCACAGTCGGAACATCGCGTTTGTTGATAATCCTGAACTGGTGAATGTCGCTGTTTCAAGGGCCCGAAATAAATTTACGCTGGTGACTGGTAATGATGTATTTGAACGCCACGCTGGACATATTGCGGCGCTGATTCGTTACATCAAATACTACGCTGATGACGGAGAGATTTTCGAGAGCCCGGTCATATCAGCATTTGATTTGCTGTACAGTGAGTATGACAAATCACTGGAACGACTGAATAGTAGATTGAATTCAAATGATTCACACTTTAAGTCAGAACAGATTGTGGCCTGCCTGTTGCGGGATATCCTGTCGCAGGATAGTTATCGGAGTATGATGTTTCATTCACAAATAGCGCTGAATCAGTTGGTGTTGCTGGAGCGGGGGGATTTTACACACCGTGAACAGTTATTCATGCGTAACCGGGCTAGTTGTGACTTTGTTGTTTACTATAAGGTCGGGAAGACTCCATTAGGGGTTATTGAAGTGGATGGAGGTTATCATCTGACCAGTGTTCAGGCTGAACGTGATGAACTTAAAAACAGTATACTGAAGAAATGCGGCCTGCCATTGCTAAGATTACGTACTATAGACAGTGATATAGAAGGGAAGTTGGGAGCGTTTCTGTCAGGCCTGACAGGCTAAAATCTGAATAAAAAATATTGCAGCGGGAGGTCTCAAACCTGATTTGGTCATGTGCCACACACAATTGTACGAACCCCATGGACACAGGCTTCTTTGTTTTGGTTACATCAACGTACGTATTCCTGATACATATAAAAATAAGTGCTATTGCTCAAAGCTAACAGGGAATGTTTCTGTTGAATAATTCCTTAGTGAATAAACTTTATCAGGGGTAATTCTATTGCAGTGAATACTTCCTGCAAAATGATATTTGAATTGTTCACCATCTGCATCATATTTTCTTATTTACAAGTTGAAAGGATAGTATATGTTGAAAATGCATGGATTTTCCAGATGTGTTACCAGTAAGAAGCAGGTGGATAAAGGATGTGATAACAAATCCAACAACCAGGTTAATATCTGAAGATTTTTGTTGTTATTATTTATCCCCAAAGCGGTGAGTTATTAATGAAGTTTGCCTGAATGTATAAACAGAATTATTCGACATAAAGCCAGGAAAATGAGTGATACGCTTTTAACCGAAAAAATCCTTACCGGAGAAAATGTTTTGCGTGCCGCAATCGCCCGCATTGAGTGGATTTTTGAAACATTTCCGTCGGTATGTCTGTCTTTTTCAGGTGGAAAGGATTCCACCGTGCTTTTCCATCTTGTGGCAGAGGTGGCCCGCAGGAGAAAACGTCATTTCTCTGTTCTGTTCATTGACTGGGAGGCCCAGTATCGGTGCACCATTGAACATATTCAGAAGATGCGGGAAATGTACCATGATGTGACGGAAACCTTTTACTGGGTGGCACTTCCCCTGACCACGGTAAACGGCGTCTCGCAGTTTCAGCCGGAGTGGATATGCTGGGAGCCAGGAGTGACCTGGGTTCGCCAGCCACCGGAAGAGGCCATTACGGATATGACATATTTTCCCTTTTTCCGGTATGCCATGACGTTTGAAGAATTTGTTCCGGCATTTTCTTCCTGGTTTGCCGGTAACCGGTGTGGAGTGGCAGTGCTGACCGGTGTTCGTGCGGATGAATCCCTCAATCGCTTTATGGGGCTGGTGTCTCAGCGCAAACTGAGATATGCCGATGATAAGCCCTGGACCACGGCATCGCCTGAAGGGTTTTATTACACCATGTATCCGTTGTATGACTGGAAAGCCCGCGATATCTGGATATATAACGCCAGAGCTTGTGCCATTTACAATCCTCTGTATGACCTGATGTACCGTGCCGACGTGCCGTTACGCAACATGCGTGTCTGTGAACCTTTTGGTCCTGAACAACGTAAGGGGCTGTGGCTTTACCATGTTCTGGAGCCGGAAACCTGGGCCAGGATGTGTGAGCGGGTGTCAGGCGCTGCCAGCGGGGCGCTTTATGCCAATGAAAGCGGTGCCTATTTTGCCCTGCGTAAACGTATATCAAAACCAGCCCATCATACCTGGCGCAGCTATGCGATGTTCCTGCTGGATGTGATGCCGGAAAGAACGGCAGAACATTACCGTAATAAAATTGCTGTCTACCTGCGCTGGTATCAGACGCGGGGCTTCCCGGATGACATCCCGGATGAACAGGAGAATGACCTGGGGAGCCGGGATATTCCGTCCTGGCGGCGTATCTGTAAGACACTTATAAAGAATGATTTCTGGTGCCGGACCCTCTCCTTCAGTCCGAACAAACCCCGGCACTATGAACGTTATCTGCAGCGTATGAAAGAAAGGAGGAAGGAATGGGGGATTCTGTGACACCGGAGATAATTGGCAACATGATTCGTCAGTACTTCAGCCAGGAACGACCAGAAGAAGAGACCATACAGGCCCTTAATCACCTGCGCAGAGTGCTTCATGAAGTCAGTCCTTTTGCACATGAGCCAGTGGACTGTGTGCTGTGGGTAAAAGCAGATGAGGTGGTGGCCAATGATTACAATCCTAATGTCATGGCGCCGGGTGAGAAGAAACTGCTGAAGCAGTCACTGGAGAAAGATGGTTTCACACAACCGGTGGTGGTGTCTGAGGAAAAGAACCATTACCTGGTGGTGGATGGTTTTCATCGCCAGGTGCTGGGCAGGGAAGCAGGTACGGGAAAACGTCTGAAGGGCTGGCTGCCGGTGGTCTGTATTAATCCGGAGAGAAAGGGACAGGCCTCACGTATTGCTGCGACCATCCGACATAACCGGGCCAGGGGCAAACATCAGATAACCTCAATGTCTGATATTGTCAGGGACCTGTCGCGCCTGGGCTGGACGAATGAACGCATTGGTACGGAGCTGGGTATGGACCAGGATGAAGTTCTCAGATTGAAACAGATTAGCGGGCTGACGGAGCTGTTTCAGGAAGAGGATTTCAGCCCGGCATGGACGGTTCGCTGAGACCGTCAGATATGTATATTATTTCAGTGAGTTAATGTTTTGAGCAGGAAAAAGAGTACCCCGGAAGTTGTGGAAGACATGGTTGCGCAGAAACTGGAGGCTGCTGGTTGCTGTCGCAGAGCTTCTGACCGCTGGCTTTTTGTTATGGGAAATGTTGAATGTACAGAAGCACAACGGGAGTGGTTGTTGTTGCGCCGGAATTATTGTCTGGCGCAGATATCGTCCCCGCCGCTACCTGAAAAGCTGGATATCAGCGAGGTGGCGAAAGCTGCAGATGCCACGCTGAGGCGAATGGGGATTGCCACTCCGTCCGGGGAGGTATTCAGAAAAGGTACACCGGTCTGTTGATATTCAGGTAACAGGTATTAATGATGAAGCAAGGAATGGCAAACAGTATATCAATGACATGGCAACTTTTATGCGATGAACATGGTTTTACCCGGGAGCACTACAATCAGCTGAAGAAGTTCAGCCCGGAAACATTACGTGAAATTATTGCTGAAATAGCCAGCTGTCATCCATCAACCAGTGTATTGCTCAGGAATAAGTGGCTGACACCGCCGGAGGATATTCTGGAGCAGATTACCCGTGAATACGAACGAAGAATACAAAACTGTCCACCGTTCAGGAGCGAGAAGGAAGCGGAATCCTGGTTAAATGAACTATCTTTTGCTGTGATTGCTCCGCTATACCGTGTTGCCCCCGAACAAACAGAACAGGTTGAGTCCTTTGTTCTGCAGCTTATTGCCGAGCAGGAGCGGGTTTGGGAGCTTATTTTAACCAATGATGGTTATTCATGGCATTGCGCACTTTATGATATATTATTTCATCTGGTTGGTGATGCTGCCAACTTACTGATTTAGTGTATGATGGTGTTTTTGAGGTGCTCCAGTGGCTTCTGTTTCTATCAGCTGTCCCTCCTGTTCAGCTACTGACGGGGTGGTGCGTAACGGCAAAAGCACCGCCGGACATCAGCGCTATCTCTGCTCTCACTGCCGTAAAACATGGCAACTGCAGTTCACTTACACCGCTTCTCAACCCGGTACGCACCAGAAAATCATTGATATGGCCATGAATGGCGTTGGATGCCGGGCAACTGCCCGCATTATGGGCGTTGGCCTCAACACGATTTTACGTCACTTAAAAAACTCAGGCCGCAGTCGGTAACCTCGCGCATACAGCCGGGCAGTGACGTCATCGTCTGCGCGGAAATGGACGAACAGTGGGGCTACGTCGGTGCTAAATCACGTCAGCGCTGGCTGTTTTACGCGTATGACAGGATACGGAGGACGGTTGTGGCGCACGTCTTCGGTGAACGCACTCTGGCCACACTGGAGCGTCTTCTGAGCCTGCTGTCGGCCTTTGAGGTCGTGGTATAGATGACGGATGGCTGGCCGCTGTATGAATCACGCCTGAAGGGAAAGCTACACGTTATCAGCAAGCGTTACACTCAGCGCATTGAGCGACATAATCTGAATCTGAGACAACATCTGGCAAGGCTGGGACGGAAGTCACTGTCGTTCTCAAAATCGGTGGAGCTGCATGACAAAGTCATCGGGCATTATCTGAACATAAAACACTATCAATAAGTTGGAGTCATTACCCATCTGGTTTTACGAAATATGGAAGACCAGCCTGAACATCAGAAACAGCGAATAACAAAAATATTTTATGAGCCCGATGCAAGACTGGTTGCAGAAGAGATTAAATTCCGGATTCAATCTCTGTATGATGATGAACAAAAGAGAGCTTTAAGTGAACTGGTAAATGATTTTACTTCAAAAGAATAAAATGCGGCGAGGTGATTTTTACTATATGTTAATAAAACGGGGGGTAGATGAAAGTGAATGGTGTTACTACATCAAAATATGAAGGATGGCGAGGGACGTTTCAGTTATATAGATATAAAACGGTAGTTCTGGTGCACCCCAAAGGATATCTGGCAGGGGAAATGATTCATCGCCAGGCCCTAACGTCGTCTTGTCAAGATTAATGCTATAGACATAGCTAAATTTTTTATGGATAAGGATATGAACTGTGCCTCAGGTCCGGAACATCCTGTAGGGACTTTTTAAGTCGGGATTGAGCTGAACTAATGCCAAATTATGAACAGGGAAATTCAGCAGCGGCTACAGTGGGTAAAACTCTATGAAACGTCCGGTGATGCGGGATTTGTATGCCGTCGCTGTGGCATTTCTCGGCCCACATTGCGTAAAATGGTGGCGCAGATATCTGGCTCAGGGCATCGCTGGTCTGGAAAGCCACAGCCGTCGCCCCAAGCGTTCACCATCAACGAAAACCGGCACTTGCGAAGTCGCTCTGATTCTGGAGTTACGTTCTCAGCGAAATCTGGGGGCAAGGTAAGCGACTCGTCAGAACCGTATTGATATTTACTGAGAGCTCAGATCAACTT
>ERZ1673739.1611-NODE-1611-length-23409-cov-19.600197_pt1 | contig 23409 bp, 37 predicted proteins | sample MGYA00580210_ERZ1673739 | MGnify/ENA primary metagenome ERZ1673739 (study PRJEB41218, sample SAMN15661749) | gut metagenome | host: Homo sapiens | place: Canada: London | collected 2015-08-20/2019-03-30 | study: EMG produced TPA metagenomics assembly of...
CGGCTTGGGGCGTGATTTGACCTGCATGGTAATGCGCTTGATCGTCTCGCCGGATAATTTATCCGACATGTATACCCACGCATAGATGTTATATGTCTTTTCTGCCGTCCATGCTGCACTGTTGCCCTCCAGCATGCTGTCCGGGATTGTGACGGTTGTTACGCCGTCCTTAGTGGTACCCACACGGGGTATGGCCTCGCCGCCGGTTTCCTGTAGCGCAAAGTGGATCTCGACCGCCGTCGGAAGATGCAGTCCCTCAATCCTGAGCTGCTGGCCATAATCCCACTGCCATAGGCCGTAGGCATGGGCGTAATCATCGTTATCTGTAAATACTGCTGTAATCATATTCCCTCCAACCAAAAACGGCCCCAGGAAATCCCGGGGCCTGCCTGTGTTGCGACGTCGCACAGCTTACTTATCTTCCGTGCCTACCGCTCTCTCGTCCTCCTTGCCGGTTGCAGGGCCGGTGGTTACAAAAGTGGTATCCTGTGCACCCTTGGGTCTTGCCTTCTGTGCTGCGTCGTTCTTTCTCTGCTCTGCTGTTCTCTTGTCTGCTCTCTTACCTGTTGCGTTTGCCATAATCTTTGTCCTCTCTTTCATCGTTGAAAATATGTAATAGTTGCTCCGGCTCTGACCCTGGCCGGACGGGAGACCTATGGATCACCTCCTCTCAGGTCTTGGCTGGCAGTTCCGGAAGGCCTGCAATGGATGTTGCCACCGACAGGATACCGGACAGCGCGGATGCACTGGCTACCATAGGCCAGTTGACCTCACCCATGACCGCTGCCGAGCCGATGGTGGCGACAAATGTCTGCGCCATGGTCTTGACCGCACGGATACCTGCGGCCTTAACCCACCGGATGGTATCCACATCAGCCCTAAATACACAGTTCTTAAGCATAGCTCCTCACCTCCTCTCAATGGATAGTCTGCGACAAAATTAAAATAAGCCCGGTTGCCAGTGATCCGGCAAGCGCGCTTACTATCGCTGTGATTACTGTTTTTTTAATGTCCTTGTAGGTGTTGCCCGGTTCCCGTTCCAGGGCGTCCAGACGCTTACTCTGGTTGTCCAGGCGTTTTCCCTGCTCCTTCTGCTCCTGTAGCATCTGTTCCATGTCTTTTGCAAGACCATGGATGGAGAGTACCAGATCCTGGATCACCTTACTCATATCCTCCAGCAGCTCAATGCGCCGGTTCTGGCGCTGATCCTCGTCACGGATGCGGGCCAGCTCTGCTTTTGTTAATTCATCCATCATCTGGCTCCTTTTTAATAACTTGATTTACTCTAACCTTATTCTGGTGATATAACAAACACCGCCTGAGGCTTTATCCAATGACATATTAATGGTTGCATTTGCGTTGATTGTAACTACTTGTGAAATATCAAGTGCAACATAAGTGGCTCCTTTATTAAAATTGGCGCGACTAACCTGAGTAGGATTATTAAGAATACAATACATAGTCGAATCCACAGACCAATGAAAATATCCCTCAAAAATCAATCTCGAATAACTTCTGACATCGATAGCGTTAGGAAACCTGAAGGACGGAACCGAGCCAGCGAGACTATCATAATAAAATGCTATTCTTGTGTTCTCAAAAGTCCAGCCGTACAGAAGGATAAGACCAGCACTATTGACCCCGTTGTAATACAGATCCTGAGGGTTCGGAACCCACCCCTCAAAATTTCCCTGTACCCCCAGTATCCACTCATTCTTTTTAACCTTCTCCGGCGTGATCCCTGCCATAGCCCGGATATCCGCCCATGACAGATATACTTCTGCATTCTCGTTGTAATAACCGCCCGGAAGCCGGACCCACATTCTCTGATTGCCTCCATCATTGCCCTTGCTGTTGCCCCAGCCGTTGTAATCGCCACGGTTTGGCATGGTACCGGTATATTCTACCCCGTCATTGTTCGTGAAGGTCTTGCCTGCCAGAACATCCGACGGCACCGCATTGCCGCTTCCCAGGACAATCTTTCCGATATTGGCCGCCATCTCCCTGAATGTTGCGGTTGCCGCTGTAGGTACCCGTTTCGCAGTGATGGCTGCGGCAACCTGTGCTTTTCCATCACTGACAGATTTTTTTAGGTCTACCATATCCTCTGACAGACCGTTTACTGCCTCGTTGGTGGCGTTAATCTCCTTAGCTCCAAACTTATCTCCCTGACGAGTATACTCTGTTTCGTCTACCGGCGTCACCGTTCCATCCCCGTTTTCATTCAGGCGAATCTTTTTCTGTTCAAAAAGAGCATCCACAAAATCTGTTTTTAAAGCCATGTATTTACATCTCCTCCCAATGTCATTTCCAAGGTTGGCCTGCTGTCCATGCCCGACTGGATATTCAGGTACATTTTCAGGCAGGCGCTTTCAATCCGGTTCAGCTCCTCCCAGCCAATAAAGGGCTGATTCTCACTGTATGTCCGCTTATCTCCGATCTCAAAGGGATATGTACCAGTGCAAATATGATCCAGATTATCCTCAAACCGGTTAATCTCATCTGCATAAAATCCATAGTCCTGATAGGCCTTGTCCTGCCCCATATCCTCAAATTCAAACTCCGGCCAAAGTTCCAAGGCCATGCTCCGGATCTCATTAAGATTGCCCTTAATCCGGTTGTAATCCTGGATATTAAAAAAATCACTTGCCCGCCAGTCTGTTTTTGGCTGTTGCCACATAGCTCATATCCCTCCTTGCCTTGATCGTCCCGGATAGTGCTCCATTATATTTCAATGTGTGGTCTGTCACGCGGATCAGAAGATCCGGAACATACTTATTTTCAAGAAATGCAATGTCATTGGCGTCTATCCTCGGTTCTCCCCGATATTGCAGGTTATATTCCCGGTCAGCCTTAAAATAATCACCAATCCAATCAGCCAGATCGGCAGCATGGACTACATCCGATACCAACGGGTTCTCCCACGTTTCCGAGCTTCCTGTGGGATTAAGCTGGCGGCTGACCTTAGCTTGTGTTGCCACATATTCCTTACCGCTTATTACAACCTCTGCCGCTCCTGCAACGCCTGTAAGGGCCACGGTTGCATAGTAAGCACTGCTCTCTATAATGGTTACCCCTTGCCCTTCTTGTGGCTCTGTGAGGGATACTGATAATCCATAGGACGGGTTGGAAAAATAGAATGTATACTGGTTGTCCTGCGCTGTCAGGCTGATAGTTTCCCGAATCAATTCCTGTACCTCGCCATTTCCCTGGCTGTACAAAGTACGCAATACCTGCAGCTCTTTCACACGGGGCAGCTTGGTACCTTCCGGCGTTTTCGTCAACTCTACACCATACTCCAATACATAATCCGTGCTGTCCCCGAAAGCGATCTGATCCAGGATCACACGGTTATTGGGCGCCCCTTTTGTAAACTCAATCACCAACCGGTCGAACTCTGGGAACTCATGGCTGATTACTGCTGTCTGTTCCAAACCTCTGACTTCGTAATCTTCCTGAAGCTCTCCGCTGTTGTATGAATGGAATATGGCAGTATCCGGCCAGTTGCGTCCGAACATCAGTGTAACGCCAAAACACTTATATGCCGCTTCCATCGTAAGTGTAACGGTTGGGTTATTCTGAAAGGTTCCTTTTTCATCTGCTGCCAGATCAGAGACATATCCTGTATTGAGGTACGTTCCTCCATCAGACTGCCGTGGGAGGAAATACACTGCGCCGCCCGCCGTAGAATAATCCTGCCCTGTCAGTGCATACTCATCACGGGTGCCTGCATCCTTACTCAATATCGTACTGACATGGGAAAAATACGCCTCATCCTCTGATGATGCGGACATCTCCGGCACAAAGCTGGATTTCAGATATATTTTTCCTGTCCGATCCTGATACAGGATACAGCGACCTGCATTAGCGATCAGCTGGAGCGCTTCCTTGTGGGCTACAACCGGGATGGGATTCCTTACAATCACGGTTTTCAGATAGGTATCAACCCCATATTCCCTTGGATCCACCCCGGCGTCCGTGAATACATCAACCGCCAGATTATACAGACTAATCCCTTCTGGATGATACTGTCCCCGGTAATAGGTACCGTCCATGCTGTCAAACCGGTCGGATGCGCTCAGGTTCAGTTTCTCATCATCCGCAGACCACTCTTTCAGCGCCAGGTTAATGCCTGGAATCCATTCTATGGTTCCATCGTCCAATTCCTGCCCGTACAGCGCCTCTATATCTTGTCCCAACTCAAAAAAGTTAACGCTGCTCTCATCGTTCTCCACATCAAAAGCCCGATCCTTATTACTGACCGTCAAACTAAAATCAATCGTAGGTAATTCCTCCGATATAGGACTGATATGCTCTTTTTTCGTGGCTGACAGAATTTTGCGGCTGTCAAAGTAAATACCAATCCCCATAGTGATCTGGTTGATCCGGAACCGACTCTGCCCGTTAATCATCCGGGACGGGGAGAACCGCAGGAAGGTGGCTCCCTCGAAGATCTCCTCGGTCACATAATGGCCGTCTGCATTGTCTGTTACCTCTACTGTATGATGATCGGACACAATGGAAAAATCAACCGGATATGCTTTCCCGAACTCTACCGTCAGACCCTTAATATCATACTGAACCGGAAAACGGATCTCGATATCTCCCAGAAGCTCCTCTGTCACAAGTCCCTGATTGAGAACCACTGCATCCGCCTCATGGGGCAGGAAGTACATGGAGCCATCCACCTGCGTATAATCCTCATCACAGGTACCATACAGCTCCTGTACCTTATAATTATCCATAGGTTTCTTAAGGTCGGAAAAATAAGTATACTGATCCGGATCTGGAATATATGCGGATGCCTGTGCCTCCTGGTTGATAAGACCAATCGTAACACGCAGATGTGACAGGGGATTGCGCCATTTGCGGCGCATAATCTCTTTGTATTTGCTGCTTGCTGCCTGCATTATTCAATCACCCCGCAGTCTACCAGATTAACCTTGCAGTCCTTGTACATAGTCGGAAGCCCGTCTTCATCTTCTTCCCAGACCTTGGCCGTTCTATTTCCGGGATACATCCGCTCTGTTTTCCAGCCTCCTGTCTTCATATCCGGAAACTTGACAGTTACTACGAATTCGTCAAATTCCCGCAGGATACTTCCCCAAGTGGCAGCATCCAGATAAGACCACTGCAGGCCGTCTATCTTGTCCTGATCCCGTCCCACTCTCTGCCCTACAAACTCTCCCAGGGCGTTTTTGCCCTGGTTGACGTTGGTGGCAATGGTGAGACCCGGCCCCTGGTCATAAGAGGGGTATTTGTGCCCGTTGATATAGATTGCCATGCTGTTTCCTCCTTATGTTGGTCTGAGCTTGTAGCCGCTGCGCTTCTCCAGATCAGCCAGCTGCTTCTTGATTTCCCTGATATCCACATAGACGGTCAGATCCATCTGCTCGATTAACTCTATAATCTTTTGCAGAAGGCCTACCATAATAGCAAGGTACTGGTCGCTCATGCCGCTGCTGTTGCGTGATGCCATTGCAACCGCACGGTCTACCATCTCCTGCATCTTATCCTCAGGTGCCACAATCTCGCCATAGTGCCGGTTGTCACCGATCATGGCAAGCTGTGGCGTGTTGGCGCGGACAAAGCCGCCTTGTGCCAAACGCGGAAGGTTGATATTTGGAATATTAGGAATGAGATCTGCACCGATTCCAGGCACTTTATCCGCTACCTCATTCACAGCATCGATCATGGCGTTAATAGCATCAATAACGCGGTTTGCCATGCTCTCAACGCCGCTGATAATCATGTTGATGATGCCCTTTATATCAGCCCAGATACCATCCCATATTTCCTTGGTTTTGCTTCTCACAGTATCCCATACGCCCGTGATCGCATCCCGCATGGCTGTGAATTTCTCATCTACAGCCGTTTTGATGGTATCCCAGAGGGTAGACAGGGTGCTCTTGATTCCTTCCCAGATCTCGGAAGTTGTGGATTTAATGCTTTCCCAGATTGTGCTGATCGCATTTTTGATCGCAGTAAACAGGGTAGTTGCAAGGGATTTCAGCCAGTTCCAAATGGTGTTGAGCAGGGATTTTATGCCGTTCCAGATTTGAGTTGTTTTTTGTTGGATTGCAGTCCACGCATTAGAAATTATCTGTTTAATCTGTTCCCATACTTCTAATGCCTTGGCTTTTATTTCATCCCAATGCTGATACAGGTATACGCCTGCTGCTATCAATGCCGTAATGGCCGCTATAGCCAAACCTATAGGGCTTGTGATAAATCCAATAGCTGCTCCTAATGCTGTTGTCAGCGTTGTCGCAACTGCACACACTGCATTCCACGCAACAGTAGCGGCGGTCATAGCTGCCTGAGCTATTGCATCTGCCGCTTTTGCCGCTGTAGTAATCGCAAATTGAGCGGCCTGTTTTGCCAAAGCCGCAACTGACGCCGCTGTTGCTACAACAAAGTCTTTTGCATACATTGCCACGATAGCTACTGTTTCAGCTTTGTCAGCTATTTTTGCTGCTGTATTTGTAGCAAATGCTTTTGCATTGGTTAAAAGGGCACTTGTCGCCAATGTAATTGGAGCAATCATGCCTTGTATCGCACTTATTACCCCGCCGGCATTGATTACAAATTCTCCCAGTTTAACAACATTCCATGCCGCAAAAAATGCAATCACTACCGCTGTTATAGCTTCTATCGTTCCCGTATTCTCCAAGCACCATGCAACCACATCTGATAATGCTTGTGCCAATGCATCAAAAACAGGGTTCGCATAAGTATCATAAGCCTCATTCAAACCGTCAAACATTTTTCCCAACAGTTCTTTCATTTGGCTCACTATTGGCTGTATAGTATCTAGCAACCCCTGAATTGCATTTTTGATTGCATCCTTATTATCAATAATGGGTTTTGTTAATACATTTAAAATATCTCGTCCAAACTTTCCCAAAAGTTCAGATACACCCATAAATGCATCCGAAAAAATCCCTATGACATCAGCAGTGATCTGCTTTGCGCTGTCACTCCGGAAAACTGAGAATATTGTATTAACAGCCTTTGAAAAATCCCCTGTGATCTGAGCAACACGGGAACCGATATCAAACATGGATACCAGGTATTCCCTGATCCGCTCTGTATTCTGCTGCAAATACAGACTGATACCACCCAGAAGATTGTCCGCTATGGTTGTGCCGATTCCGGCTACAGATCCGGCAATCTGGCCCAGACTATAAGAAAACTGATCCGCGAAGGAATTGGCAGCAGCCAGCACCTCCGGAGCCGTAAATATCTCTCCAAGGCTCTGCTTGATCCGATCAACCGATGCAAGGATGCTGTCAAAGACGGATGTATCTCCAAAGCCATCCCAGAAGCCCACTGTAAACAGGTCTTTAAGTTCCTTAGCCCTGTCGATCAGTGCCTGGTACTTGCTGTCCATGGCATCCAAAGCTGATGTGTCAACCGCGCCCATATCGAACTGGTCTACATCATACCCGCCTGCAGCACCTCCACCCGATCCGCCTCCATCAGATCCGGTGTCAGGGTCGATGATATTCAGCTCATCAATCCCTGTAGTGACACTCTTCATGTCCTTGGCGGCCTTCTTCGCAGCGCTTCCTGCTCCGCCTGCGGCTGTATTGGCCTTATCCGCAGACTGTGCCACTGCTTCCATTCCTGCGGCCGCTGCACTGGTTCCACCGCCGGATGAGCCCTTTCCGGTAATCATTTCAGTAAATGCCTTGAAAGCGTTTGCAAGGCTCATCAGCTTGCCGATAATGGTATTGATTACCTTAATTACCGGGGTCAGGACGTTAATCAATCCCTGCCCGATGGTGGCTTTCAACGAATCAAACTGGAGCTGTAAGACCCTTACCTGATTCGCCCATCCGTCAGAAGTCCGGATAAAATCACCAGAGGCAGCAGAGAGCTGGTCCTGCACAAACTTATACCGCAGAGCCACTTTCTCCATCTCGGACATCTTCGCCGTGGTCTTGCTGTACCCATTTGCCAGAGCATACGCATCAAGGGCGCTTTGGGTCATAACCACGCCCAGATCCTTCAGCGTTTCAGTTTCGCCCGTGAATACGGATTTCAGCTTTGTATAGGCTTCATCCTGACTGATATTATAGAAAGAGGCTACATCCCCTGCCAGTCCGGTGAGGGTTGTAGCCATCTCATAAGCCGCCTGTTCACTGAATCCGAATGATTTTGCCATGGCTCCGGATGTACCGGCGAACTTTTTCGCCATGGTTTCAGACAAGCCGAAGGAAGCTGCTGCATTCTTGGCGAAATTATCCACTTGCTTCGACATCTGGGGGAATGTTACGTCCACCACGTTCTGGACTTCCTGGAGGTCTGATCCCAGCTCAATACACTGAGCTGAAAAATCAATCAGTTTCTTAACACTAAACGCCGCCGCCAAAGCAAGGCCTGCTTTTTTAGCCATCCCCTGGATCCCGGCTAACTGCTTTTTAAATTCTCCCTGATTTATCACCAGATCAAGCCCGATCTGTCCTGCGCTCTCAGCTGCCATATGTACCACCTGCCTCTATCTGTTACTCAGACATCGGCACATAATGGCACTACTTGTCCGGCTGTATATCTACCTCGAACTCCCTTTTGCAATCCCGTCCCTTACATCGTACAAAAATCCCTTTTGCACAGGCGTCAGGATCATAATAAATAGGCATCCGGTATCCGCAGTATGGACACCGGATCTGCTTTCTTACTTTTTCAATTTCCGCCACCTCCTACTAACCGCACATGGCTGCAAACATAGTTTCCAGCTCTGCCATGCTCTGCTCAAAGGTTTTCTCGTCCATGGTTTCAGCCCCTCTGTTCCTCCATTCGTCATAGATCCGGCGCTGATCCTTTGAGAAGTGCTTGATAACATCCTTATCCGTTTCGGATCGGATCGCTACCACGCGCCCCAAAGCTGTCTCCGGAGATAATCCGGCAATCAGCGCCTTAAATTCATCCCAGGAGACTGATTCAAACTCTATCGTCCTGATTCTTAACCCGTACTGCGACAGGAAACTGGATACAATCAGATCCCAGTCCTCAAACAGATCGTAGTACGGGTCACTGCTCTCCCGGCTTGCTGTCTTCTCCCAGAACCAGATTAAAGGCTTCCTGTACCACAATAATCAGGTCATTAAAGCTTAACTTCAATTCCTTTTCGATCACATCCCTTGACGCCTGAGGAAAGACAAGCTCATAAGCGCCGATGATTTCTCCTGCTCCCGGATCATCATTAGACATAATTCCCATCACCTTAAGCATAGTCGGGGCATCTGTATTAACTTCTAATTCCCTCCCCCTGATCACAAGGCAGGGATTCTCGTTAAAGCTTAATTTTTCTGTAATATCTACTCTTCTTGACATTCTTTTTCTCTCCTTCTGTTCAGCCGCCAATTCCCGGAGCCGGTGTAAATTCCGGCTTGCCGTAACACGTTACCTCAAATTCAAGGGTATCAATGTTCGTGGTATCCCCGCCTCCGGGAGTGGTTACGTTGACTACCACAGTGCATGCCAGCTTTGCACCAGATACCATGACCCACTCAAATTTCGTCATAACATCCTGCCCGAATTTCCATGCAAGCCCCGCAATATAGTCATTCCCAGGATCTCCCACGGATCTCTTGCCTTTAAAAGCAAATGACAGCTTCTTTCCTGTCATAGCCGACTTAGCCCAGCCTTTTGCATCCATGGCGTACCATTCCTCTACCGTTCCATCAATGGATGGAGCAAAATTTTCAAGGTCTGCCGGCATCACCATATCCTCATCCGAACTGGTCACGCCTTTGGTTCCGAATTTAAACTCATTGTTGTGTACCGGATAGACTTTAGCTTCTCCTGCCATTTCTTACCCTCACTTTCTCTGATATACAAAATCCAGCCAGATTACATACTCGTATACCCCGTTATCATCTGTACCTACCGGCTGCGGTTCCGGTACCTTAAGGCTGATCTGATTAACATGGGTATCGCCTATCATCAGGCTGGATACATTTCTAAGTTTCTCAAATAATTCATAGGCTGCCTGTTCTGAGGCCCGTACGTCCTTATCCCAGTGGATCAGCAGGGATATGCGCCGGATGTCATAGGAGCTGTACTGTGGGCCTCCCAGAGCCGTCACAGGCTGTCCGGAAGCCTTCCGGGGATATACGCCTATGGAATGCTCCCTCTTGTTGTCCATCTTGCCGATGTACACCATGTTATACTCTCCAAGGCCAGCTATATATCCTCTGATATCATCCAAGGTCAGCATCACACACCACCTGCCTTTTTATAATTCTCCTTAAAAGCTTTAGGAACAAAATCCGCTTTGCTTCCTCCGGGCAGCCAATCTTCAAACCAATGTCCTTTTGCATTAGGGTTTTCATCTGTCTGGAAGTTGTATTCCGGATGGTAATACAGCCTCCGGGCATATGGTGTGCTTGCTACCAGTGATACTTTCCCCTGTGAAGATTCACTGTAATCCACAAAAGTAGCATCCCCCTGCAAATGGCCTGTATCAAACGGCATGACCTGTGCCTGTACCACCTCTGTATGCAGGGCCTCGCCAGTCTTCTCCAAAGCTGCCACCGCCGCCTGTGTAAGCTCATTGATCCTCGCCATATTCAGTTTGACGGAAGATTTTACCTGCATCAGATCACCTCCAGCCGGCAATAATTGACCGTCCCGTCTGGATTCCGAGCTTTACTTCCCCGATTGATCCGACGTACTTCACCGAACACCGTCACTGTACCACCGCTTAAGGAAGGCCAGTCCGGGACGATATCCCCAGGAAACAGGGCTGTACCTGTGATCTGTACCAGCTTCTTTTCATCCGTCCACACCGTTTTAGCTCCGTCCTGAAAATTGCCCAGAAGGTCAAGATCCAGAACCTTCTCCGGCTGTCCGTATTCGTCTGTCCCCTCAGATTCCAGATGTACATGGATTTCCGTCTTGCAGAGCTGTTTTGGAACTAAACATGGATATTTCATCGTCTCACCTCGCTAAACGGCAGCACAGCCCTGTCTGGCACAGCAGAGCATATACATCTCTCTTCATAGCGACTCCCTGTTCTGTATACACATTCCAGGAGCTGCCAAATTGAGCAGATACGCCGTTGATACTGTAGCTTTGCAGGATCGTGCTGATCTCGTCCGCATTTTCGTATTCAAAATCCGCCTGCTGGCAGACCACCTCCCGGATCAGATCCTGCTGAAATGGTGTAAGATCAGAAATTCCCCGGCCCGCAATTCGGTTGAAGGTCAGGGAATCAATGTGGCGGGATGCCTGTCGGAGAGCGCCAGAAAGCTTATCCTCCGGGATCAGGCTCCCGCCATACTCATGCAAATAAAAATCAGGTGCAGCGTATGGCTCATATGCCATATCACCCACCTGCTTTCTTGGACGGTGCCTTTTTACTGGGTTCTTTGGACGGTTTGGGTTCTTCCATATTTTCAGGTTCGCCCTCATGTTCAGATGCTCCCGCATCCCCAGTCTCTTCCACTGTATAACCGTGTTTCCTGAACCAATCTAACAGATATGGATCATCCGTTTCCCCTACTCCGCCGCAAAATGGCACGGATGCTGATACTCCGGTATAATCTTTGTTGGGGCTATACACCTTCATGCCTTATACCTCCTACTATTTCACTTTAATGTTACGGAATACGCCTGCCGCCTTGGATGCTTTCAGCGCAATGGCTGCATTCATTTCCACTTCACCTTTCTTTACGGCTCCGGCGGTAGAAAAATCAGGAAGCCAGATCTGGACAGGGGCCACGCCTGCGAAAGAAACCGCGTGAAGTCCATCCATAGCCAGACGGGCTACATAAAGAGAGGTTGTTCCTGCATCGTCATCAATCCCGACCACCTCATCATTGGTACCAGGTTTTGTTTTCATGTCCACAAACGGGATACTGCCATAGTTCTCCACCTGGTTTCCCCAGTTATCCTTTGTTACCTGGTACATACTGGCACGTCTCGCGCAAGCACGGAGCTTGGAGATCAGTTTATTATTTCCCATGATGCAGGACGGAGTACCATCCAGACCGCCAAGGAACTCATCCAGCATATCCAGAAAATACTGGTAATTCTTAGTAATCATTTCGGAGGTAGACAGGTCAATGCTTCCTGCCTTGTTGTACTCTGTGCTGCTTCCTGTCAGCGCCTTATCCAGGCCATCAAAAGCTTTGGAATCTTTTCCTGTATCACCGTTGATGAATGTATCGTTAAACAGTGCCTGCGCTGCCTTGATCTTCTGAGCCTGCTGCAGCTCCACCTCACTTACAATGCCGCCCATGCTTGCAATCACACGGTCAATCTCATAAGAACCGCCAAACACCTTAATTTCAACCGTGTGGCGCTCTTTGGTTACCTCTGATGGGGTGTATTCCTTGTTGATCTCACGGAACTGTGCGGTGGGCTGTGTCTTAAGACGGGTATAGCTGTAACTTGGCGTTGCTCCTCCGCCAGTCGGTGATACTGCATCATCAAATGGAATGTGCTCCAAAATCCAGTTGGATTTCTGGAATTCATCAATCACGCCCATCTGCAGGTCATCCTGCACATTCTTTTTTGCTTCTTCAAGTGTAATCGCCATTATTTTTTACTCTCCTTTCTCATCTGCGCCCATGCCTAATTTGGCTGCGATCGCTTCCTTCATCGTCATACGACCACCTTCTCCGCCACTGCCTCCATCCGTTTCCTTGGCTCCGATCGGGAAGAAGCCTTTCTTTGCAGCAGGCTTCTGCTCCGCCTTGAACAGGAATGGCTTACTTTCTTTCAAAGACTTTACCTGCTCATCCAAACCGGTTACTTTTCCATCCTCACCAAGGATAAGCTTGTTTCTGTCAACCAGACCGGCTACCAGATCGCTGTCCTGTGCGGATGCGGAAATAGCAAGTTTAATAGCGTTCGTCAGCTTAAGATCTGTAATCTCTTTCTGATGATCCAGATCCTTCTGCTTGATCTGATTCTGGAAGTCTGTGATCTGCTGGGTAAGCGCTGCATTGTCCCCGGCAGTCGTTTTTAATGCCTCCAGCTGGGTCTTGTAGTCATTGACGGATGTTTCCAGCTGTTTACGCTGCTGCTCTGTCTGGTCGTATGTGTCTTTTGCTACATACCCCTCCAGCTCCTTTTTGGATTCCTCTGCGGCCTTCTTGGCAAGAGATTTTTCGATGCCAAGAGCTTCAAACTGTTCCTGCGTCATTATGACACCTTCCTTTCTTCCGGTTCTTTAACGCCTGCCGAAAAAAGGCGTAAAAATAACACCCAGGCCCCCGCCTGCGTGTCTATGACTAATTTTATGACTTGCTATGGCTAAAGCTCTATGCCTTCCATTACTGCCCGTGCTTCCAGAACCGCAATATAATCCGTCATAGCTTTTACCTGCATACTGTAAATGCTTCTGGGGCAGGTCGGTTTAAAGTCCAGCATACCCTGATCCCATTTATCCAGCATAGCTTTCAGCTTGTGGTATCGGATCGCAACCTGACAATACTCAGCCCTAAAGCGTTCCTTATAATCTGGGCTGCTCATCATCTCAGCTGTATCATCTAATCTCATTTCTCTCTTACACTCACTAATCTCTCGATCTCCTTTCCGCATTTCACACACCGCCTCACATACCCGCCATAAGGGCCATGGCGGCGGCACCAGTGTTTACAATACTGATGGTGGCATCTACGCTGCCGAAACCACTGAAATAATCGCTCTATCATCTGCCATATCTCCTTTATTTTTTTGCTTATCCAGCATAACACAATGATCGTACAGCAAATAATCATTGTAATCTGTACGGATGTTGCCAAAATACCACCTCCCCTTCCTGTTGCGACGTCGCAACACCTAACTGCCAAGCCTCGCGACAATATCAAGTTCCCTCTGGGATAATTGGTATATAACCGTGTTGGCTTTCTCTGCCGCTGCTTTCTCTGCCGCTGCTTTCTCTGCCGCTGCTTTCTCTGCCGCTGCTTTCTCGGACAAAAGCAGTCCTGCACCAAAAATTGCTTTCCGCTCTGGAATCTGTGCATCTAACTGGCTAATATGTTCACAGTCCTTGCGTTTCACCTCGAAATCAACTTCCCATCTTGCAAGCTTCTGCATCATTGCGGCAGTTACAATGTGATCTGGATATTCATATTTAGGCAACTCCCGAACTTTTTTCTTTCTCAGCCTTTCCGATACATTGTTAACTATCCGTGTTAGTTCCGGACAGGTCTGAGCAATCACATCTTTATCCAGATTTGTTACAAATGATGTTTTTACATTTGCACCATTCTCATAGATAATACTGCAATCACATATTAAATGATTCATTTTATCCCATGTCTTTCGGCTAGATAAAATCGTAAGGGAAGGCGCAAATAAAAAGAACCTTATACCATGCTCCAGATAATACTCGCAAATCTGAGACAGGATGGAAAACGGCGGATTATCCAGAACTATACTGTCCTCTGAATAATCAAAAGACTTATAATCTGCTCCCGGCCAGAAGGGACGTACTGTATCCTCTGGGTTAATCCCGTACCTTAAGTATACCCACTCTTTGATCGCCTCATATATTTCTGGAGGAGTGTAACAGTCATCTGTTGTCTTTTTAGGCTTGAATTTCTCTACGAATTCGTCATAATTTTTACTTTTCATTGTCTTATATCCTTAATTTTGCGTATAAAAATACCACCGGCCATTTCTGACTGGTGGTTTTTAATATCCTGCTTCTTTTAATATTTTTGAAACGTCTTCTTCACTAGGTAACGGGTATTCCTCATTATATGCATCACATTCTTCCTGTGATAATTCCTTAAAGCAGATTGGCATCGAGAGACGATCTTTATACCATTCATATGCCTCTTTTTCTTCTCTTGTCATACTTATAGCACCTCCAAGATAATTCTTCCCTCTTGATTAGATATTACTCTTAATCTGCAGCTTTTGTCAAGAAGAAACTCCCTTTGTTTTGGGTATTTGCTAATGCTTTCTATGTATGCACCGCAAGCATCTTTGTGGACGAAAAAGACCATTTCAACTTTCTTTTGTAATGCTGCATTTTTAGAGACCGAGGTGCTTATGAATTGTTCTGCGCAAATAACCTTCCCCACAGGATAGTCTTTGTAGGGATTAAAATCCATATTTCTATAGCATATAATATCGTGGTCAAGCTTATTCTTCATTAATGCTTTAGATATAGTAGCTGAATACTGTTCCAATTTTTCATCTTTCGGCTTCTCCCCTCGGAGCATAGCATTTAATCTCTCAAAGAATCTGTTAGGTTTTTTATCTCCAGAATTATATGTATATTTCTGTATTGCGTGCTTTTCAGCTTCTGAAAGTTTTTCTATCCATCTTTTAGAATCTTCCCTCAGAACATCAACTACTTTTTCCTTCGGTAAGGCTCTGAAATTTGCCAATGGACGTTTTGACTGAACATATTCATAGCTATTCATGCCGCCCGTCTTAAAATGTGCCCACTTCCATTCCCTTGCTTTTATTCCATACTGTTTTTTATTCCCCGCATCCAAAGAATACTCAGACAGCCGCTCATACTTCTCTTCCTGCCGCTTTGCATACTGCTGTTTCTGCTCTGCTTCGTATTCCTGTCCAATAGCTTCCAGTTCCTCTTTTGTCCATGTATCGTCCGCTGTGGAAATACCCGGAAAATAGGTTGTGTGGCTGTCCCGACACCTTGGATGGTATAACCCCTGGCTGATTGCATAACTCATCAGGGGATATTTCTTCCCAGTTTCCAGATCCACCCCGTCCTCAGGGCCACCGCTCCACACATCATCGATCAGAACCTTCCCACAAAACGGAAGACACTTGGGGCAGGGGTTCCCACGCTTGTTGACAATTACCGTGGCTATTCCCCATTCCTGCCGCTTCTCTCCCTCGCCTTGCAGGTAAGCCCGCTTAGATGCCGTCCGGATTGCCATATCAGCATAATCAGCCAGCGTATGACGAGCTCCGTTGATATACTGCACACAGTTAATGCCACGGGATAACATATCCTTTGTAGCCATGTCCACAGCCTTTTCATAGGTTCCTGCGCCTGTATTGGCGTATACCTGAGCGTTATAAATCGCCTGCCTGTAATCATCCTCTGCCTTGCGCAGGATCGCTGTCTCAGCCTTCTCCATATCGTGGGTAGTAGCCTCAATCAGAGCTTCCAGCTTGCGATCATTCAGGCGGAAGAACTCTCCTGCCATGCCCTTACTGATCTTCTTGGCCGGAAACCCCTTTTTAATCGCCTCCAGGATTTTTATTTCCTGCTGCATATTCCCTGTCTCTCTGGCCTTTCGGATCAGAAGGTCAATTTCACCATTTATCTTCTGGAACTGCTTCCTGTACTTCTTCTGGTTATCCCATTTATACTTCTCCAAGGCTTTTAGCTGTTCAGTCTGCCACATAGACCATTCATAGCCCTCTTTCGTTTCCTCGGCCCTGTGACGGTCCATGTTACGGATCATAGAGGCAATCAGTTCATTTTCAATCACTTTAAAAGCAGTTGTAATGTCATACTCATTCATTCTGATACTTCGCTTTCAAATTCTCCATAATCCGGGCGCAGCGCTTTCGATTCTTGCACCTAATACTATGAGTCATTTTGGGGGATTTTTGACCAATGCATGTATAATCAAAAGACTCAACTTCCACCTCAAAATCCGGGCAATAATCACAAAAATCTTGCAAAAGCAATGTAAATCCTGGAATATCCATGGCAACTACCTCCCATTTGCATATACCTTATAACCTGCCGCCTTGAATTGGCGAATCAGCCTTTTCAGCTGGGTAATGCTCTTGCAATGATCGAAACGCATTTCTGCCTGTCCATCCTTTTCAATAGCGTACACCCCAAAAGGAACCTGCTCACTTCCCAACGCCAAAAGGCTCTTGTACCGTTCCTGATTCACCGCCCAGACCTTTTTCCCTATTGTCACCACCATCTGATCTGCCTCCTTCTGTATTCAACTGAAAAGAACCGGCAGACTGATTGATCCCCGGCTCTTCCAGCTCTGCAATACCCTGTTCTGTTTTCAGGCGTTCCACCTCTGCGTCCTTTTCTTCCTGCGTCCAAGTATCTCCATACAGCTGATCCACAGAGGTTTCCAGAGACATTACGCCGTACTGTTTGGCTTTTCCCACCGTCTCTACTGTGGTACCAAAATCAGGAGATGCATATTCGCCGAACTTTACTGTCGGCTCATACTCCCCTGGTGCTTTCCCGCACATCAGATCATAACATTGTAATACCACCTGGATCAGCTCCGGAAGCGTCTCATTCAAAGCATCTACAATCTTATTCCGCACATGGAGTGTCACCTTTTCTTTCTCCCTCTGCGACTCGGCATTATCTGTCTTTTTGAGATCAATCCCCAGAGTAGACGGGGATATGATACCCTGCAACACCATGTCCAGAAAACTGGCGTAACTGCTGACATATGCCTCGTAGGAAATCTGTGGCTGAGAAATCTCCACCTGCTGATTGGATTTCTCTGCCATATTATCCCCGATAGCAATAAAATCATTGTCAAATGGATTGGCCGGAAGCATCTTTCCGTCAACCGGATCTCTTGGTATCAGATTCTCTGGTATGTAACGTTTAATACGTCCCATCCGGATCGCATCCATCCACTGGCTTATTACCTCGTCCAAACCATCCAGCACGTCCGTCTTCCCGTCAAATAACGCCTTTCCACGATGCTTATATTTGATTGATGAGAATATTTTGAGCGGGACTGCCAGCAGCAGATCTCCCTCTATCCCTATATCCATCAAGTGCGCCGTTTCCGGAAGCTGCTTTAAGGATACCTCCCGACCATAATCATCATACAGCCTGTACTTGATGTACCCGTATCCATAAGTTTCTTCCAACCGCAGTTCCTTGCTTCCGGATCTGTAACCTGTATAGAACTTAATCTCCTTAAGCCGGGAATGACTGTATACATAATTGACATTTTCCGCATCATAAAACTCAATGATCGGGTAAGGGCTGCACTCGTCTGCCGTAATCTTGAAAGCACCGTCTCCAGAAGCAAGCGTCCCGGAAATGCCCTCACCGATCACATTGTTAAGGTCGGCCCCGTCAAATATTTTTTTCCAGATTTCCTCGGTTTCCAGTTGCCCTTCTCCGAAGGTTACTGCATCCATATCAGCCAGAACAATATCCTTGTACCGGTCCACAACCGTAGACACGATTCCGCTGTGCATCTTACGAACGCTTCCCTGAGCTGTTGCCGCCCAGAATCTGGCTTTCTCTACATCCCAGCGGGCTGTCTTTTTAAAATATTGTTCCAGTTCTGCGCTGTCTCCCCGGTACCATAGCTTATTCCGTATCACATCCGCCAGAAACGTATGGGGTTCTATGATTACAACCTCTCTTTCCCGGGCCGGCTGAATCCTGAAAAGTTTTTTTACAAAATTCTGTATCCAATTCATCTGTTTCACCCCTTAAAAATCTTACTCTGATAGGGAATCCATGCATATTGCACGGAGTTAACCATATGATCGTTTCTGTCTTCTGGCACGTTGTCCTTATCTTCCATCCAGCTATAGGAATCAAGCTCTGCAATGTAATTTGTGCAGGTGTCCACCACATAAAAGCATGGCTCTATTTTCGCGCTATCGTCATATGCCATCCATCCCAGCTGTGCGTTGATGCGGTCAATGATCTCCATCTGCTTCCATGCGTTATTAAGCGTATAGACGCATCCGTTCCGGCGCTTATATTTATTCCACTCCTGCATGGTTGCCTGATCTGCATTATCCAGGAAAGCATTCCTTGACAGGCCCCATTCTTTTTTGTTTCGGTCCAGAAAATCAACCAGATTCTGAACCGTATCGGATGGGGCAAGCGGCACTTCCAAAGTGGCGTTGTTATACACTTTTTCTGCCAGCACAATGCAGCGTCCCTTATTCGTGATTCCAAGGAATGACATTGCTATTGTATCCGGAGATTTCTGGGAGTAGGACGTGTCAACAGCAGCCGAAAAATACATGAAAAATTCCTTTTTTCTTGGCTCATCTGGATGCTGTATGAACTGTTTGGCCCATTCCTTACTCTTGACATGGTGGGCGCGGTCAAAGTTGCTAAATACCAATCCTGTAGCCTTCCCCCTCAGCCCCAGGATCTTATTCTTCCAGATTTTGGTACCCTTGGGCGTGTTGGCTATGATCTTGTCTATCTTTTCTTTCGGCAGGCCGAGGTTATGGACAAAAGAAAAGAACCAATGCACCCAACCGGGTTTTGGTTCTTCTTTCAGCTCGTTTCGGATTTCCTGTGGCGTTTCCTCTTCCCATTCCGGCAGAGGCCGGGAGCAGTTGATGTATTCCCGATAAACATCCAGGTTTGGATCATCCGGATTGAGGGTCGCCATAAAGTAATCACAGCGCATGGCAGCCTCACGGACAAAATCTATATCGGCTGTGTTGACCTCATCAATATACAGGCATCCGTACTGACCACCAAGAGCCTTCTGCCACTTCTTCTTGTCCCCATATCCCATGACATATACAATCTTATCACCCTGGGACGTGTGAAACAAAATATGCGGGATCTTATCGTCCTTAGTACCATTGCCGTTATACTCAGCCAGTACACCAAAATCATCAACAATACCCAAATCCTTGTTAATGATGTTCTTTTCTGCGGTACCTGTATCCTTGGCAGCTATGATGTGCAGCTTTTTGGGAGACTCTGCTACCTTAAGCATAAATTTAAACAGGCCTACCGTTGTCTTTCCGGCGGCTGTAGTGCCTTCCAGAAACTCCACAGGGGCATCACAGCGGAGGAAAGCCTTGTATTTTTCGGACAGTAACAGGCGCTCTGTGCTCATTATCCATCACCGCCGTGCATCTGCTGGATCAGATCGTCCAGTTTTGTCTTTTCTGTTTCCAGAGTGCCCGAAACCTCCAGCTTGTCCTTGAACATGCCGAGGTGGCGGCCTGCCAGATCTAACGCTTTTGTTTTGTCCCAAAACTTGATTTCCCTCTCAATTCCCTCTCCCCCGTCTTTGGTCGGGAATCTCTTTACCTTGACGGATGCTACAGCTGCCAGGTCTTCCGGAAGTGCATCCTCTCGAATGGTAGCCTCATCAAAATTAACTACCTTCGCAGGATTCACCAGGGCGATACAGGCCAGCTCCGTCAAAATCCTGTCCTGATTGATGCCTGTCCGTCGGGACCGCTCTGCCATGGCTGTTTTAATCGCATCTGAAACTGAAGTTTTCTGAAGTAGCTGATATCCCATCTGTTCTGCATTGCTTGGCCTATATCCTGCCCGGATGGCGGCCTGCGTAGCATTCAGGTCAATCAGATATTCATCCACAAATAGTTTTTGTTTTGGCGTTAATGCCATCAGGCTCACCTCCATTCCAATATCTTGTACTTATCCCCACATTATCCACAATATGTTGATAAAAAGAAAAGCCCCTGCCGGAGCAGGAGCCTCTCCAAAGGAGAAAAATCATGCAAAAGAAAAACCAACGGACCCTCCAGGAATCGAACCTGGGACACGGTGGTTAACCGCCACCTGCTCTACCGACTGAGCTAAGGATCCGAAGAAGGGGGCGTCCAGCCCTGGGATGGAACCAGAGCCAGACGAACCGGCCACCCGGCTGTGACACCTGGCGACCGTCGATTTAAGTGTAAGCCGTCGGCTGTATGCCTTTGGCTTCATGGTACACTATAACATTTCAAAACCGAACAGTGTGAACAAATCGAACAAACTTTACGCCACTAACATAAATCTTTCAAACTCCATCCTTACACTATCCGCTGTAGCTTTCCGACCCATCCGAACCGCCACTTGCGCCCAAGTCAATTCCTCGAATATCCTGTACCGGATAATCCGCTGCATTCTGGGCGAAACTGTATTGAGCCATGCTTCCACCTGGCGCTTAATCTTCTCTGCGTTCCGGATCCGCTCCTCCAGTAACTTCTCCATACGATCCAACTCATCCGGATCCTTAACAGCTGCATACCCAAGCCCCTCCAGATGATAGGTCTGTAAGGTGTAAGGGAACTCATGTGCGGAGCCCTTAACACTGTCCTGCTGGATCTGGCTGCGGTGCTTCCTCAACTTCCGGATCTCCTCCTTGGTATCCTTAATCAGCTCACAGGCATCTATGTACTGCTCTAATATCTGCTTGTCCAACGGTATCACCTCCTCGCCCTCAAAATCCTCTGTCTGGCCTCATTCCACTCATCCGCCCAGGTTTCCATATCCACTCGGACAATCAGGTACCTCTTCTGGTACAGGATCCCCATATCACTGTACTTATCGACCTGAGGCCTGCACTTCCAGCCGAATCTCTTTTGCAGCTCAATCCCGCTGTACCGTCCCACAAGCTTCCCGCAATCATACAGGTCATAATATACTGGCCCCGGCATAACATCACCTCCAAATCATCAGCACCGCCATCAGGGAGACCCAGACCATAAGGTAATCCCTGCGGTCAATGTTGTGCCGTATCAGATTGACCGTCCCCGTTATGGCCCACATGATGATTATTACGCTCTTGAGTACATTCAACTTTCTACCTCCTGTATTTCTCATTTGGACATAACGATGTATACGCATATGCCGGCATCCGTGCGGACCAGACTTCCAATTTCGGCCCTCGGATCGCATCCATGTCACTAGCTGCCACTGCTCTCTCCCTCTGAAGTCGGTTCACTCGTCTCTGGGCCTCTGACTTTACAATCCCCAAGCTGCATCCCTTCTTTCTGCCCTCGTAATAGGGCAATCATGTATTCCAGGTATGGATTTTTCTTTTGCCACATGGCCTCATTCGCCTCCTCATAGGTAGTCTGTGTAGTTTCCGCCAGTTATTACTTTTTAAGACAGGAAGTAATATATTGGCAAGTGATCGTGCCATTTCTACTATGCTTTTAACCAGATTTGCAAACGCCTCTGCTGCCTTTCCTATTGCCTTATTTAGATCTTTCATATTGTCCCTTCCTCCGCTATATGTCAGTTTTACAAAACTGGTTTGCATTTATTTGACCACTGTTTATCTGGATATTTTGAAACAAATTTTTCACAATCATTCCGATTTTCTATGTACGAAAAGAAAAATCTCCCACAGTCTGAACATTTCCTCTGGATTTCTAAATATCTGATATCATTACCATTTGGCCCATGTGTCCAATGCCAACAAATAACTTCACTGTTTTTATGCTTGCAAAACAACTTTTTGATAAAATTCATAGCTGATCTCCTAAACCTTAATTTTCTTGTTTGTATTCTTCTCCGCAAAATGGACACTTTGATAACATTAAAGGAATTTCCTTTGTCCTTTTCTTTCCAAATTCTCTGCAAGTAAAGGATAAATACACTCTACCTGAAAGCAATTCTACCGGAGGGTCTACATTTACATATCCCCCAGCTTCTTTTATTTTGTAACAAATTTCTTTAATACAATCACACATATTCTCCTCCAAATCTCAGTTTAACTTTGTACAATTCAAAAAATCATCTGGTCCATTTTTGGTAAATGATACATTCAATTTTTTACAAAAATTATATGGCAAAACACCATGTGTGATAATCTTCCGATGTTCACAATTCAAACATTTCTTCGGACATTTTCTATCCGCATACGCTTTCTTGTCTTCATCTGTCATATTTTCCTCTAAATCTTAATTCTCTCTAATAGCCTGTCCACACCATTTGCAATGCCCTGCAAACAGATCTGCATCTCTTAGCCCGCTACCACATTCAGGGCATTCGTATTTTTCTCCCATTGCCCAACAACTTGGCAAAGCAACCTTCGGAGTTTGTTTTTCCAATGCCTCATATGCCAGTTCCAGAGCTTCATACTGGTCGGTTGTAGGCGCGCCCTTATGCATACGCTTAATAATATCAATGGCCTCTTCTGGCTTCATGCTTTATTTATCCAATCTCTCAATACAACAACTACTTGTTTAATACCACAACTGTTTACTACAACTGAGCCTTAATAAAGATCATTTATATCATCTAAATAATCATCATAAATCTCACACTCTTCGCAATACGGGCAATCCATGTTTTTTACCTCCACACCTAATTTTCTTTCTTGCCATGCTCCTGTTTGCTTTTATCTTTCAGCATTCGCCTCATCATTCGGTTGGGGGCGGCAATTTCAGCCATGCCGCCCTTTCTACATCCAAACTGTTTGCTGTACGCTGTCAGGCCCAGCGCCATTCCAGCAGCCATAGTTTTACTTGTCCTGCTTTTTCCCATCACTTACCTCATTCTTTACTCTTCTTCTCTTTCTTCCCAGTCCTCGCAACAGTGGTCATAATCTGTCCAGTCTGTGCAGTAATCACTCTCACCATTGGCACATACCCAGTCATCTGATATATCTTCATGCCTGTGCCATCTGCAAGTTCCACAGCATTTTCTCATCCTTTCTCCTCCTTCCGGTACGGCTCCGGCAGTGGCATCCAGGCGGTCACTGTGTCATACACATTTGCCAA
>ERZ1673739.1618-NODE-1618-length-23263-cov-10.284902_pt1 | contig 23263 bp, 20 predicted proteins | sample MGYA00580210_ERZ1673739 | MGnify/ENA primary metagenome ERZ1673739 (study PRJEB41218, sample SAMN15661749) | gut metagenome | host: Homo sapiens | place: Canada: London | collected 2015-08-20/2019-03-30 | study: EMG produced TPA metagenomics assembly of...
AGAAAATCGCTATGCCACAGCCTTGGCAGGCCATCGCGCAGCGATTTTGTTCAATGCAATTACTCCCATGATCGGAAGTTCTCCAAGCGCAAGGATGAATACCTGATTTGTCATCTCTCCCTGTGCTATCGTAATGTTGTAGCAAACCATTCCATAAACCATGACCGCCACCATGAGAATGGAAAAACATACATTTTGTAATTTTGTTTTTGGCATAAAAAAATCTCCTTTCCTGCTGACAAACAATTTTTACATCTAAAATGTGTGTTGTTCGTTAGCATTCCGGGAGAATGTGCGTTTCCAATATTATATACCAATTTTATCTATTTTTCTTTCAGCAAGACTATATTATCACTGAAAAATCGCCCTCGTAAGATTTTTTTCAAATTCAGCAAATCGCGCAGATATTAGGTTAGATTAAAATAAATCAATATCATTGATTAAAATAAATCATTCTGCTACTATAAACATTATGTTATACTCTGAAACATGAAATGCGAAGACAAGGAATAGTAACTGTTCTACTTTTTTCAGAGAGTTGCCGGCTGGTGTGAGGCAATAAAAGAAATACAGTGAACTCGCCTTTGAGCAGCAGTTTTGAACATAATTACATTCTTTCATTTGTTAACTCAATTCGAACTTTTTAAAGACTACAGATTTAAGCAACACAGTCTGAATTGAAGTAAAACATATGGGTATGAGTTAAAAATGTAATTATAGTAGGAACTGACGGAATCTCACCGTTACATGAGAACAGCATGACAGTGCTGATGAGTGCGTATTTGATACGAAGTAGAGTGGTACCGCGGAACAATGGCTTTCGTCTCTACAACTATTACATGGTTGTAGGGATGAGAGCCTTTTTTATTTCAACCAATACTTGATTTTAAAGCCCTTCTCCTACTACCAACACACAGGAATGTTGCAGACATTCTTGTTGTGAACTGTCCATCATGCAATCGCAGAATGACCGCATGATGAAACAAATGATTACATGATAGCTAACGGATAAGGAGGAATCTTGTTATGAAACATTATGAAAACTATGAAAGAGCTTATTTTATGCCACCAGAATGTACTTATGACTGGGTGAAAAAAGAATATTTAACCAAAGCACCGATCTGGTGCTCCGTAGATTTAAGAGATGGAAATCAGGCATTAATAGAGCCAATGAGTCTGGAAGAAAAAATTCAGTTTTTTCAGATGCTTGTAAAAATCGGATTCAAACAAATTGAAGTCGGATTTCCGGCAGCTTCCGAAACCGAATATGATTTTGTCAGAACATTAATTGAGCAGGATATGATTCCAGAAGATGTCACCATTCAGGTGCTTACCCAGGCAAGAGAACATATTATCAAAAAGACATTCGAAGCCATCGAAGGTGCACCAAACGTCATCGTTCACCTGTATCTTTCCACCTCTGTGGCACAGAGAGAGCAGGTTTTTCATAAGAGCAAAGACGAAATTATAAAAACCGCCGTAGACGGTGCCATCATGGTAAAAGAACTTACTGATAAACAGAGCGGAAACATTTATCTTCAGTACAGCCCGGAGAGCTGCACCGGAACCGAAGTAGATTACGCAGTCGAAATCTGCAATGCCGTACTTGATATCTGGCAGCCGACACCGAATCACAAAGCCATCATCAACATTCCGGCTACCGTAGAAAACTCCATGCCGCATGTATTTGCCACACAGATTGAATACATTCACAAACATTTAAAATACAGAGATGCCGTTTTATTGTCCCTGCATCCGCACAACGACCGTGGTTGCGCTGTTGCCGACGCAGAACTTGGTGTTCTGGCTGGCGCAGACCGTATCGAAGGTACATTGTTTGGCAACGGTGAGCGCACCGGAAACATGGATATCGTCACCATGGCGATGAACCTGTTTTCCCATGGTATCGATCCGGAACTTGATTTTTCCGATATGTCAGCAATCCGCGCAGGTTATGAAACTTACACAGGAATGAAAGTGCATGAGCGTCAGCCATATGCCGGCGATCTCGTATTTACCGCATTTTCCGGTTCTCATCAGGATGCGATTTCCAAAGGAATGACATGGCGTGACACACACAAAACCGACAAATGGACCGTGCCATATCTGCCGATCGATCCGAAAGATATCGGACGCACCTATGACGGCGACGTGATCCGTATCAACAGTCAGTCCGGAAAAGGTGGCATCAGCTATATTTTAAAGCAGAACTTTGGTGTTGTTCTTCCAGAAGCAATGCGCGAAGATGTAGGCTATGCTATCAAGCAGGTATCCGATGAAATGCATCAGGAACTGTCCCCGCAGAACGTATACGAAATATTTGAGGAGCAGTACCTTCACTCCATGAACTACTTCCGCATTACCGAAAGCCATTTCAAACAGTTAACGGACGGCATCATGGCAGAAGTTACTATTTTGAACGGTGAAAAAGAGACCGTTATCGATGCCAATGGAAACGGTCGTTTGGACGCTGTCAGCAACGCGGTAAAACAGTTCTTCAACATCGACTACACCTTGATGAATTACGAAGAACATGCTTTAACACAGACAACATCATCCAAAGCGATTGCCTATGTCTGCATCAAAAAAGACAACACGACTTACTGGGGCGCGGGCATCGACGAAGACATCATCAAAGCCTCCATTCAGGCACTGTGCATCAGTGTCAACAAAATGCTCGCCGTACAGAAAGGAAACGCCTGCGAAGATGTCCGCCTGACAAAAATGCTGAACTACATCCAGAACCATTACCAGAACGTGACATTAGCGGATATGTCCCAGGAATTTCATCTGACAGAGCCATACATCAGCAAATACATCCGTGAAAAATCCGGGATAACCTTTGGCGAACATGTCACAAATATCCGCATGAAAAAAGCATGCACCCTGTTAAAAAATGGAAACATGACAGCAGAAAACATTGCGGCATCCATCGGCTACCCAAACGTCGAACACTTTAGCCGCACCTTTAAAAAGAAATACCATATGACTCCGATCCAGTATAGAGAATCCAAGAATTAGATTTCTCAAAAAGCATATACCAAACGCATTAACCAACGTTTTGTATATGCTTTTTTCATAATAAAAAACTGAAATCCGGGAATTTTACATATATGTCTGACTTCTATTTGACTTGTCAGTTATTTTACGACATAATGATAGCAGGGGCTTTTTACATATGTCGTATATGATGTATTCAGACCACCATCAGGATGATTCTGGCTTATTATCGTATACACAAAATTTGAGGAGGTTTTTATGGCAGCACAAATCACAGCCGTCATTATTTTCCTGATCATGTTTGCACTGATTATCACGGAAAAAATTCCACGGCATATAGCCACAACCATCTGCAGCGTCGCGACTATCATTCTGGTTTTCGGTGTCTGTATGCACAGTGCGGCTGCACTCTGGGACACACTGAATTTTCAAACGTTTACATCTGTTGATTTCTGGCGCGCGGGAGCGGAAGCGACAGAAAGCACAAAAGGAATCAACTGGCAGACCATCATTTTCATCGCTGGTATGATGATCATGGTGGAAGGAATGGCACTTTCCGGATTTTTCTCCTGGCTCTGCCTGACCATTGCCAAAGCAGTCAGATACAACACGACAAAGATTTTTATCATGTTTATGATCCTTGCCTTTGTCCTGTCGATGTTTATTGACAGCATTACCGTAATTTTATTCCTTGCGGCAATCACAATTACCCAAAGTAAACTATTGCAGTTTAATCCGATTCCGGTTATTATCGCGGAAATCTTCTGTTCGAACCTTGGTGGTTCTTCCACCATGTGCGGCGATCCGCCAAATATCATTATCGGAACAGCTCTGCATTATACCTTTACCGATTTCCTGACCAATACCGGTGTGATTGCAATCATCTGTCTGGTATTGATGATTTTCTTCTTTTACATGTGTTTCCGTAAAAAACTTGGCACACGAAATCTTTCCGAAGAAGAAATTGCAAAAATGCCGACACCGCAGAGTGCCATCACAGATAAACGTGCTTTTATCATCAGCACTGTGATTTTCCTCTGTGCCGTAATTCTGCTGGTAACACATGGTCAGACCGGTTTAACAGTTTCCACCATCGGCATCATTGCCGCGGTTGCTACCTGCATCACAGCAGGTAAGAAAAGCAAAGCAATCCTGCGACGTGTTGATTATCCGACACTTGTATTTTTCACCGGCTTATTTGTAGTCGTTGGCGGTCTGGAAGAAACCGGTATTCTCGAACTGATCGCAACCTTTATTCATGCGATCAGTGGTGGAAATATCACATTTATCGTAATTATTATTATCTGGATCTCCGCTGTAGCAAGCGCGATCATTGATAATATTCCATTTTCGGCTACGATGATCCCGATCATCAAAAGCCTTGCTGTAACTTCCGGTGCAGATTTGTCCGTCCTTGCATGGACACTTGCCCTTGGTACTGACATCGGTGGCAGCGCAACTCCGATCGGTGCTTCTGCGAATGTCGTCGGCATCGCCGTTGCATCCAAAAACGGTCATCATATTTCCTGGAAGCAGTATTGCAAGTACTCCATTCCGGCAACGTTGATCGTTATTACTGTTTCTATGTTATATATCATTGTTAGATATATATAAATAAAAAAAGATACCTTTTGTAATAGGACTTCATCCTATCCCTATTACAAAAGGTATCTTTCTTTCCTCCTGCTCTGTCTCTCCCTTATCTTTTCTCATTCTTTTTCGGGGGAGGCAGATTTTATTTTGATATTTTTGATTTGTCTTTCCAAAACATCATGCTTTCTGTTTTGGTACAAATTCAATTTTTAACACCATCCCCATTCCTTCTGCTAATCTTTTTAACAAGTTAACAGATGGATTTCTTGTTCCATTTTCCAGTTTGCTAATATCTGCCTGATCAATCCCTGTACGCTCTGCTAATTCCTTTTGTGTTAAATTTTGAGAAGTACGTGCATCTACAATTGCTCTAATTACATCAAACTCCGGTTGCATTTCTTCATATTCTTTTCGAAAGTTTTCATCATTCATCTGCTTTTCCAACATTTCATTTAATGTTTTCATACCTTCTTCATCCTTTCCATATAGTCTTCTCGTCGCACTTTTGCTAATTGTATTTCTGCTACAGGTGTTTTTTGTGTCTTCTTGACAAATCCATTTGTAAGTATAATTTTCCCTTCAGCAAAAAAGAAATACATTACCCTGGTAATATCACTTCCAAATTTACAACGAAGTTCAAAAATACCATCTTCTATATGTTTGCTGTATGGCTCACGCAATTGATTTCCTTTTTCCTGTAAAATTACCAACATTCCAAATATCTTAGCTCTCATTTTTGGATCAAGCTTATCTAAAAATTTTTCTACAGGATTATCTCCGACCTCTGTTTCATATGCAATAACTTCAAATTTTGTCATATGTATTCTCCTATATTATATGGTATATATACCATATTGTCAATTTTGTTATTTTTCTTTTATTCATTTCTGAGAATGCATTCGTCATGACATTTATAAAGTGTAGCCAGTATATAATGCCTTTCTTTCATCGTCAATGCCGACTTTTATCACAAAATTTTTTCTGTACAAATTGCATAAACCCCATTTTTCTGCTACATCCCTTGTATTTTCTGGCTATATCAAAAATCAGGAGTCGAAAACCTGATTTTTCAACTCCTGAAATAACATCATTTTTGTTTAATTTGCTACCCTAGCATATGATTTATTTTTTCAGATAAATTGCTGTCACCGCACAATCGCGTGCCGCATTTTTCGCAGTCTCTTCCAGGTCTGCCGGAAGTTCATCGTATTTCACATCAATACAATCTTTGTCAAAATTATGTGCAAACAACTCTGGATACAGACCTACGCAAATACCGCATCGAACACAATATTCTTTTATTTCAACTTTCATTTTCCGTTCCTCCAACTTTATTTTTCAAAATATACCAAAACTTTTAAAATGCTGTTTTTCACAACTCATTTGCTGTATAATTACGCATTTTTCTCCAGATAATCACAGGCACTGTCTCCTGCTGCAAAACCGAACGGCATTGCAAAATAAGCACCTGCACTTCCACCTGTCGGCGGGTTTCCATAAAACTCACCCATCATGTTGTCACCGGCTGCATAAAGTCCCGGAATTGCTTTTCCATCTTCGCGGATAACCTGCATTTTTCCGTTTACTTTAATACCGCCAATGGTGTCATAGCCTGCACAGAAGACGCGCATTGCATAGAACGGACCTTTGCGTACCGGGCGGAGATATTTTGCATCTTTTCCGAACTCTTCATCCTCGCCATTGTCACAATACCCATTGTAACGATCCAATGTTTCCTCTAATCCTGCCTGATCGATGCCGGACTGCACACAAAGCTCCTCGATGGTATCTGTCATAAATACATGTTTGTTGCCTTTTTCGTTGATCAGTGTTTTGAACTGTCCCGGAATATCCGTCAGTTTTTCTACCGGGAAAATGAAATACATGTAGTCCACACCATCTTCTTCCAGATGACGACGGGTATCCTCATCAAATACAATATAACTTTCGCCATTCGGCTGGTTGGAAATACCGGTACTGATGGCCATATGGTTGTTGGAAATACTCTCATCAATGAAGCGCTCGCCGTTTTTGTTTACCCAGAGATACGGCTGCTCCTGAATGGTACGTGTCTCGTTGTATACGATCCATGGGGAACTTGCCACGATGCCCGGTCCAGGAACCAGATTGTGTCCGGATACAGCGATTGCGCTCTGTGCGCCACCAAGTTTCCATGCCAATTTCTGTCCGTCACCGGTCTGACCGGAGTTTGGATAGCAATTAAACAGTACATTTCCGTCACCGGAACAATTATAATCAGTAAATGTAAATCCAGTATATTTCTTCATCATCTCACGGTCTTCCATAATTCCTCCGCTGGCAATAATGACTGCTTCACATTCCACTTCAATTTCTTCTTTTGTCTCATTATTCACAGCTTTTACGCCATTTACTTTTCCGTTCTCGTCCACCAGAATATCCGTGATTGGTGTGTTCAGCATATACTGACCACCACGTTTAATGATATCTTTCATGGCATTCAGACAGATCAGTGCACCGCCGTGTCCTTTTCCACGCCCCGGAACCAGATAAAAATCACCATGTGCCATAATCGCCGGTGGAAATCCATCTGCATATTTCGGATTTCCGATATCCTCAAGCTCCAGTTTCTGTGTCGGAATCATTTTGATTCCAAGACGCTCAATATACTCTTTTGTTCTCCATGAATTGTTTACATACTGACGGATAACGGATGGATTTGCGTTGTAGTTGGAATACTCATACAGCAAATGAAATGCCGCATTCTGAAAATCCTTGTCATTTCGAATACTTAAATACGCAATCGGACAGTTGGAAACTGCGCCGCCCTGATACGGTTTCTTCTCAAATACTATTACTTTTTTTCCACGAGCAAGGGCTGCATCTGCTGCAGAAATTCCTGCCATACCGCTTCCCATGATTACCAGATCTGTTTTTAACCTCATAAAAATAAAACCTCCTTCACCTGTTGCTCTTTTTTCGAACACCTGTTAAGGAGATTTTATCAATAACGCTTTTCTATTTGACCTTTCATCTGGCATAAATCATATGTATTTTCAAGAATACAATTGTGCATTTTGCACTCGGATTATCAGCTCATTTTAAAATTTCAATTTTATAAATAGCATTTGAGTTTTCATGATTCCTACATTTATTTAAAAAATATTCCTCATGCAAAACTTTTGCTATTTTTCTTCCATACTTCTACTTATCCGTTCTTTTTTCCAGATGTTAAAATATATTGTTCTATCTGCATCGACAATATATACCGCATCTTTTCCTCCGCATCATCCAGCGAAATGCCATAGTTTTCTTCCACCGACTGGATCACATTTCGCACGGTATTTCGGTGAATTCCAAGCTCTACCGCTGTGCGTGTTGCACTGCAGTCATTTTTCAGATAACACAAAACCGTTTTTCCATATGCACTGTGATGCTCCCGATCATACTTTGCCACCTCACGATAAAACTCCGACTGCATCGCCCTCGGATTCATTTCATCTTCCATCCTTGAAAACAGATGATACATCACCACGTCCTTATACTGATAGATCACCTGCTCCTTCGTTTTTTGCGAAACATTCTTATTCCATGCCAGCGTAAACACCGCCTGTGTGTACGCATCTCGCAGACACCTTAATTCATAAAAAATGTTACTGATCCCGACGCGGTACTGATATTGTTCCAAAAGCTGCCTCAGAATCCCCAGCTCCTTTTCGTTAAAAAATATCTCCTGATGCAACGGTACTTTACTGTATTTTAGCAGGCAGATATGTTTCTCATACAAAAAAGGCTTAATCTCCCAGGACTGCCGTTCCAGCAAACGCGCCAGAAACTTCAACGGCACATTTTCCTGATTGGAAAAATCAAGAATCCCCAGTACAAAATAACCGGTTTCCTCCAGTCCATCGATCATATTTACCTGCTCCGTAATACGATCTTCCGGAATTTCCGCTGTTCCAAGCAGGTTTGCCAGAAATGTCTCATACATCATCCGACCATGTCTCTGATTTTCATAATTGCGCTGCAGATAAAAAGACATATTTTTCATAAACATGCGGACCAGATCCAGATATCCAGCTTCCGGCGAATGATCTCCACAGAAAAAGGAAGTATAGCCAAGCAGCGTCTGCCCACTGAAAAACTGCAGATAAATATTCGTGCCAGCGTTTTCCGCTGCCGGCGCAATCAACATTTCTCCCTCCCGTATCTGGGAAAAAATCTGCTTTTTCTTCAACTGCTCCATGGTATGCGCATCCGTATACCCCTGCTGCACGGTTTCCCAAAAGGTCTTGTAATGAGATTCGCAATGTTTCGTATATGCCAGCACATCGAAACTTGCATCAAATACGATCATCGGATATTCCAGAACCGACTCGCTGATATCGATCAGCTCCTGCACGTCCTTTCCTTCCAGCGCCACAATGTGCATATTTTTGTCCCACTCAACCAGTCGATAAAAAAATTCCACCAGTGCATTCATGACTTCCGGCACTGATTTTTCCGTCTCGATACAGATCAGATTATTATGAAACTGTCTCCATTTTTTTCGCTGCTCCTGATTTTTCTGACCGGCTTCCTTTTGTGAAAAAATCACCAGCATACATACCGTTTGCGATAATATCTGCGTTTTCTCCGGAATATGCGCGCCATCACATAAATACAAATACTCATCACTCAGATCTTCCCGTTCCGGAATCCAGTGTTTGATTCCTGCAAATTGCTGTTCCGTCTTTGTTTCCCCTAAAATGGTGATCCCCATATCCCGGATAAAATACAGAATCATATTTTTTGTAATTGTCATGACAAATCCCCCATCATTTTCTGCAATTTCTTCAACTGCCCGGATATATGTTTTGGGTTATACACCAGATTTAAAGAAATCGGCATCGCATCGGCAATCGGTATCAAAATCAAATTTTCCAGCGATGCCGCACAGTAATCTCTTGCGATAAACGCCACTCCGCGATTCGCCCGCACCAGCGATACAACCGTTTCCATATTTGGCAAATATTCAATCTTGTTATGATAATCTCTATGACTTCCATGCAGAAAAAACGGCAGTAACGCATGCTGTACCGGTGCTTCCTGCTCACTCAAATACAAAAGCGTTTCATCGGAAATGTCATGGAAAGAAATCTGTATATATTCCGCGTATTTGTGTCCCTTCGGAACTGCCAGTGAAAGCTGTGCTTCGTGCAGTGTCTGCATTTTCAACGGCTCCGGACAGGTAGTTGTCGTTGCCAGAATGATTCCCGCATCAATTTTTGCATTTAACAGGTTTGAAAAAATCTGACTTGGCAGACTTCCAGTTAATTTCAGATCAATTTCCGGATACCGGCGCTGAAACTGCGCCAACACGTCTGCCACATGATAATTCAATGCCCCCGGCATGTGACACAAATGCAGATCATTTTCCGATACATTTCCTGCTGCCCGCACCCGTTCTAAAAGTTCTGCCTGTTTATTGAACAGTTCATTTGTCTCTGACAGCAATACTTCCCCCGCATACGTCAGTTTCAGAGAATGTTTTGTCCGGTCAAACAGACTGACACCCAGTTCCGCCTCAAGCTGACTAATCTGTTTGCTCAGTGCCGGTTGACTGATAAAAAGCTCCTTAGCCGCCTTTGAAATGTTCAAATGTTTTACTACTACCAGAAAATATTCTAATGTTTTTGTGGTCATGTGCTTCTCCTTTTAGATTCAAGTCGAACGCACGTGAGACTTGGTGCGTGATTCTGGTCAGCGAAAGCTGACATATTCTTCTCAGAATCACTGCACATCCCCGCGGAGCGTTTATCTCAGTCGGAGATTGTACTCCCACTGAGAAAGACTTGTTATTACTCACCACTTGCAGAAGTGGGAGTCTTCTCGACTGAGATAAAACAGCACTTCCTTTGTCCCTATATATGCGAATGCTACTTCATAACAATATGATCATCATTTACATATACAGAACAGGTAAGCTAAAAATAGTATAACATAAAAGTTATATCTATATCTAATTAAATAGTGTCTTTTTATCTTATTATCAGTTACAATAAAACCATCACAAAACGAAACATTTTATATCAGGAGGAGGATTTTAACATGAGCAAACCAGGCGTTAAAGTTGGCATTTCCGAAGAAGAAAAAAAACTTTCTTACTACAAATATTTTGAGCAGGATTTAGCTCCGGTACCAGCTGAGAAAATCGCTGTTTTACAGGGTGGACCGATTACACCGGAAAAATGTATCCCATTTGAGGAGAGAAATAAATTCTTAAAAGGGGAAGATGAAGGTTACGCAAACATCGGTTACGGCGTTGCTGCCAACGGAACAGGTCTTGTATGTAATACCACTTACATGCCGGGCGTTACAGGTGAAATGCTTGACTGGTGGTTCCCATGGCATTCCGTAGGATCTGACCTGCGTTACAAAATCTGGGATCCGGAAGATCACTATTTTGCAAGAGCATATCCGGCATCTTACGTTGTAGATCCGAACGTACCAATGAACCAGAAAACATGGGGCGTTGATCACTACATCATGGAGGATGTTGGACCGGGACCTGAGTTCTTACAGCTTTGCTTCAAGAGACCGGCAGACCTTGGTTATGATGAGAGCATCCTTGGTACAGAAAACTGTGAATCTATGGTCTGTGCAGTTGGAAAGAGCAGCTGTGCCGCTGTCATGACTCACAAATGGCATCCATACAAAGACGGTGTATTATTTGAATCCCGTTTCTGGATCGGATATCGTATGGATGAAGACGGAAATGTTGTAAAAGCAATTCCGGAAGGCGTATCCATCCCACCATTTGTACCACAGGGATTATTCGCTCACAACATCAAAGAGTTTACAAACCTGGCAGCTATTCTGCCTGCCTTATATGCAGAGGAAAAAGATACTCTGTAAGAGATACTTTTAATTTACACTAATACACATTTACAAAATAAGAGCGAAGTGATCGTCAAAAATCATTTCGCTCTTTTCAATTTCAGTAAAGCGGACATTCGCAATTCGCTTTCGCTACTTGATTAAATCAACTAACTGCTGCAATCCTTCCGGTGTCTGCGCCATCGCCTTCACCGACTGTCCCGCCATCGCATCCACATCCGCTTCCGTCACAGTCAATGTCGTATTTCCATCCGCATTTTCTGCACCATCCACGCTATATTCAAAGCTGACATAGCCCAGATTATCTGTCACCGCAATCAACAGACAGCCAAGCTGTTTCATCTCCTGATGTAGCCGTTCCACATTGTCAGACGAAGAAATCTGTACATTCAAAAACGTCCATCCGTAAGGTTCCTCTGACGTCTGTAATTGTGTACCATAAGAAATTAACGCACCATCATTGATTCCAAGAACCGCTCTGGCAGCCTGCACAGACCGTCCATCCGCCGAAGTATCTCCCACATATGGATTTCTACTCTGATACAGATCTGAAACAGTTCCGTCAATCGACACTCCATCATCCCACAAAATCCGATTTTCCAAAACAACCTGTTTTACGTCTTCAGAGCTCTGATAATCCGCCTGAAATTCATTAGTATGAAATGATGACTTTCTGGTTTCCCGCAAAGATACCGTCACAATGCCATCCTTCTCCTGAAATGCCACATCTGATACACCTTTTGTTGTATCAAGCAATAATCCCTGCACAGATACCTTATGATCTTCAACTGCCACATTTGCCTGCACGAACTCTGCCTGTTCTACCTCCTGTCCAACGACATATACTTTGCTCCAAAGTCCCACACCAACCGCGATCACAACGATTAGCACTGCTGCCAAAATCCGCATCCGGTTTTTCTTTCGAATCTTTTTCAGATAATCAATTTCTGATGATTTTTGGGAATCAGCCTTTTGTCCGTCATTTATCTCAGATACATCTTCGCCATTCATCGGTTCTCTCATTTCACTATATAATTTTCGGCAGCTTTCGCATGTTTTCATATGCTGTTCCACCGCCTGATTACTCACATCGCTTGTCAGTCCATCCACATAAGACGGAAGCAGATCCTGCACAACTTCACACGTCAGATCATTTTTCATCCTTTTCCAACTCCTTCCTCAGATTCGTGCGCGCCCGGAAAAAAATCACCCGCGCCCAGTTCTCTGTTTTTCCCATAACCTCACCGATCTCCCGGAAAGACAAATTTCCAAACATCCTCAGATACAACACTTCCCTGCCCGGTTCCGGAAACGCATGCAGTTTTTTCAATAACTCCATCTGCCCGACCTGCTGCAGCACTTCCTGCTCTGCCGACACTGTATTTCTTATCATGCCCGCTCCATCAGACATCAGATCCACATCTGGATCAACCTGCAGCCGCGCATGTTTTTTCATATAAGCAAAATACTGATTTTTCGCAATGGCACACAGCCACGTTGTGATCTTGCAGCTTTCATCAAAACGATCAATACTTCGTACCGCCTGATAAAACGTTTCCTGCGTCAGTTCTTCCGCCAGATCCGCATCATGTGTCAATGACATCAGATATTTAAACACCGTCTGCGCATGTTGACGGTAAACAGCATCCATATCCTGCACCTGCGTTTCCCCTCCTTTCCACTCAAAGTTATTTTTTCTTAAATGCACTCCATATCCTAACTGTTCCAACTGCATCTAAAAACTCACTGAAACAACCTGTATTTTTGTTGTTCTATCTATTAATAGCTGTTTTTCCACTTTCGTTACAGCACATTTCCTTTTCTCTAACTCTTTTTACATATATTTTTGGAATTTATCAAATCTCCGTTCAACTTTTTTCAACTACCAACTCTATTTTTCCAACAACTTCTCAATTTCCTGCAAAAACACGCAAACGCCGGATTTTTGTTTTCCTTGCGGAGCGTTTATCTCAGTCAGAGATTGTACTCCCACTGAGAAAGACTTGTTATTACTCACCACTTGCAGAAGTGGGAGTCTTCTCGACTGAGATAAACCATAAAATACCGCATGGCTTTCTGTAAGATGAAAACCATGCGGCACTTATTTTTCTTTTTCCTATTGAAAGGGTGTTTTATTACACAATATCGAAAAATTTCAATTTTATGTAATTAAATACTTCTCATGTTCTGATTATGCAAGACCTGGGAAAATTGTCAGGATCAGTGCAACAACCAGAGCTGTAATTGTTGTATTTAATACAGTTGTAATAAATACATATTTGTAAGAATCTTTAATCTCAACTTCTGCAATACCTGTAGCGATGATATATCCCGGGTTTGTCGGTAATGTATCAAGTGTCTGAGATGCAAATACGGATACACGGTGCAAAGCACTCATGTTGATACCCATGCTTGCGAATGTCTCTGACATGTACGGTAATGTAGCGGACAGACCAGCAGGACCTGATCCGGATGCACCGGTCAGTAATGCGATTGCAAGTACTACCTTGAATAATGCAGGACCACCCATGTTTAATAATCCGTTTGTCAGTACCGGGAATGCCGGGGATGCTGCTACGACACCACCGATAGCTCCAAGTAAACCAACCTGAAGAACCAGCATAGTTGTCTGCTCTCCAACCGGTTTGATCAGTTCTTTCAGTCCTGAGAATTTTCCGTAATATGGGAAGAAGAAAATCAGAGAAAGAATAATGTTGAGCATCATACTTACTAAAATGTTCCATCCAAGTCCGTTAAAGCAGATCAGTGTTACTGCGATCGGGATAATGGAAAGTAACCAGTGCGGTGTTTTCTGTCCTTCCGGACGTTTCGGTGCGTTTGGTGCAGCATCGTATACGTGTCCTTTTGCGATCTCTTTTTTAGAAATAACGTTCATCATAACGATGTTCAGGATCAGGACAACTGCGCCACCGATAAATCCCGGAACTGCTGCTGCCATCGGAGATGTACCAAGCATCTGTACAGCAATAACGTTCTGGTCGGATGTAGTACCCGGCATGGAACATGCTGCAGTTGCAAGTGCTCCTAAAACAACACCAGGACCCATAGCTCTTGGCATTTTTGCTTTTTCAAACAAGTCCATAGCAATCGGGAATAAAATGAACATCAGTACAACCGGGTTCATTCCACTGTAAGCAAGTACAGTACCGATTACATAAATTGTAAGGATAGCAAGAATCGGTTTCATAACAACCTGCTGACCTGCGGCAGCCTGTTTTCTTGCTTTGATTGTGAATAAATCATATAATGCGTTTGCGATGGATAATGCAGCACCACTTGCGTTATATAATGCAGCGATAACACATCCCATCAATACCGGACCAAGCATTGCTGTAACATAGTTACATACGCTTGGTAACATCGTGTCTGTAAATGTTGTCAACAGGTTCATTCCGTTGAACAACGCAATCAGTAGTGCACATAACGGTGCAAGAATAATTGTGCTGATTCCTTTGTATGCGCCGTAGATCAAAACTGCGACACCAACAACAATGCCTATAATACCTAATGCAGCCATTTCTCATTCTCCTCCTTTGTCTGAGTATTTTTATGACTGTACTCATTATAAATTATAAACATTCTGTAATCAAATACTAAAAATTTTATTAAATCATATCAATTTTGATATACATTACAGTTCACTCATCACATGCGGGGCACCTTCTTGAACAAGTTCAAGAAGTATCGCTTGCAAGCGAGCTCTTTTGCGAATGGCGCGTGTGAACTGTAAATGACATACTACCATAAAAGTTACCTTACAAATGGCGCGGGGGAACTGTATTTCTACCTGCTGCTCCGATTCACCGGTGTTTTCCCGTCAAACACGAAAAACTGATAATCCGTCACCTTCTGTCCCTCCTGCCACCGATAAGCACTCTGAATCCCCTTCAACTGTTTGGAATTGTAGAACCAGTCAATCACTTCCTGATCGCCGATAAACTCCTTATAATTCTCACTGGTAATGCCAAACTCCTCATAACACTGACAGATTGCCATCACGGAATCATAGTAATCTGCCACCGGATTCGACACCTGCTCCGTTCCATGACGGGCAATCCGATAATCCTGCAGTAACTTCTGCCAGTCTTTTCCCTGATAAACAGGATCAAACTTATTCCAGATAGAAATACCATCCAGCATATCTCCTGCCACATCAAACAATTCACTGCCATACGCGGAAAAAGAGGTAGAAATCTGCCGGCCTTCCTCCACGCCATGACTTCTGAGTTTCAACAGAATATTTCCTGTTTCTTTGCCACGCACCAGAAAAATATATCCGTCCGCCCCCTGATTCAATGCCTGAATTGCATAAGCAGCGTAATCTTCATCATTCGCTCCCTGTTTGATGTCCACAATTTTTAAAAGATGCAATCCCATATCCGCTAAACGATCCTGCAAAAGTTCCGTCGTATTCTCCTGAGACTCATCTTCCGACATCGTAAAAAGCACCACATTTTTGATATCCGGATTTGCCTGCGACCATACCCGCACTTCCTTCAGATCACCTTCCTCAGAATCACTCATATAAGAAATTCCGTACGGTGCCATGGTATTTCTGGACTCAGAAAAAGAATACGCCGCAATGTTGATGGTCTGATTGTGCTCCACATTTTTTGCAATATATGCAGTTTCCGGTGCATCCATCGGTCCAAGAACCAGAAAAGATGCCCGGCTTGCGCCTTGAAAGAGACTCAACGCCTTACTTTTTTCCGAATTGGTATTTTCCGAAATAATCTGTATCTTGCAGCCGTTTACACCGCCATTCTCATTCACTTTCTCTGCCGCATATTCTGCTGCCCACAGCGCGGAATTTCCAAGAGAACGGTACTCCCCGCTCTCCTGAGATAATACCACCACTGGCAGATACCCACTTTCCAGAGACTGGTTAATTTTTTCTTCAAAGGCACTTGCCTGCAGATCGCGCTGCAGGGCGGTACGTGACAGTACCACCAGCAAAATAATCACGACAATTGCTTGCCACACTCTATTTTTCATTGTACGCCTCCAGCATAAACCAGAAACAGGTTCCTTTATTCGGTGTACTCTCCGCACCAAACGGCGCGTGATGCAGTTTCAAAATCTCACTTGCAATATTCAATCCCACACCCATACCGCATTTTTCCCGTTCATTCGGTTTTACCTGATAAAACCGGTTCCAGATATATGGGAGCTTGTCCGGTTCAATTCCGATTCCATAATCAATGACTTCCACCCGGACGCTGCCCTGATAATGCCGAATTAGGATTCTTGCCTCCGTTTTATCCCCGGAATATTTTACCGCATTCGATGCAAAATTGTAGATAACCCGGTAGATCAGACGGCGATCCGCCTGCACCTGCACATCCTCCATACATTCCAGTTTAAGATGAAATTCCGGCCAATTTGCACAGATACTGGATAACACTTCCTCTGCCACACCACGAATCGAAAATACCGTTTCTTCTATTTCCATCGTTCCGGACTGTAGTTTTGCCAAATCCAGCGTATCACTGATAAAGTTTGTCAGTCGATCCGTTTCATCCAGAATCATCCGCACATGTTCTTCCCTTTTTTCCGGAATTTCCCCGGAAAAGGCTTCCAGCATTTCCGCATACATGCGAATTACCGTTAATGGCGTTTTCATATCATGGCTGACATTTGCCACAAAATCCCGTCGCAGCGATTCCGTTTTGTTAAATTCCCGTTCCGCCAGTTCCAGTGTATCCGCAAGCTGTCTGACCTCCACCGGTCCTTCCCGGACAAACACAGTCTCATAATCGCCTGCTGCCATCTGCTGTGCGCTTTTATTCAAATGTCGGAACGGACGTGCAAAATACTCTGCCAACCAGATTGACAAAATGGAAGCTAAAATAAGCACTGTCACCGTCACCAACCAGTATCGACTGGTCAGCAGCCGCAGCAGCGCATCCACATCTGCCAGTGACTTGCTCACCACCAGCACTTCTCTGGCACCGTCAATATTTGCAAGCACCACTGCCTGAATCACCCAGTTCGATGTCCTGACAGCATCTTTTACATAATACTGACAGATTCCGTCCGACTCATCCAACCGCTGAAATAGCGTCTCATCTGCAATGTCATCCTGCTGCGGTGCCGCATTTTCTCCCTGATTATTTACCGACAACAGCACCTGCATATCTTTTTCTGACACGATCTGAACAAAATAATCATTCGTCTTTGCCAGAAATGCAATATTTGCCTCAAAATCATCCTGACCGTACATATCCCAGATAGACTGTGCTGCCACCTTCAGATCATTTTCCGCCTGTTCCTTATATTTCCCCTGTACAGAAAAATGCAGCACCATCCAGAACATCACTGCCATTGCGCCTGCAAGTCCCATAAAACCAACCCACAGACCAAACATCATCTTATGTTTCTTTCTGATCAGCTTCAAATTTATATCCTGCCCCTCTGTAGGTTACAATATAGGTACGATGTTCCCCTAATGCATGCCGCAGCATCTTGATCTGTGCATCCACTGTCCGATCATCTCCCATGAAATCAAATCCCCAAACTTTTTCCAGCAATGCCTCTCTGGAAAAAACAATGCCTCTGTTTCTCACAAGAAAGAACAACAGATCATACTCCTTGGGACGTAGTTCCACACGCACACCATCCACAAAAACTTCCCGTGCCGACACATTAACAGAAAGTCCTTTAAATTCGTACTTTTCTACTTCCTGATATGCACCTTCCGCCTCTGTCTTCTTTCTATTTTTCTGATTCCGCTGCAAGATCACACCGATCCGCGCCATCAGCTCGCGAATCGAAAACGGTTTCACCACATAATCATCAATTCCAAGTTCAAATCCCTGCAGTTTATCATATTCTTCCCCTTTTGCGGAAAGCATCAGCGCAGGAATATCTTTGATCTCCCGAATCTTTTTATAAGCCTCATATCCGTCCATCTCCGGCATCATAATATCCATGATAATAATATCAAAATCCTTCTGCCGACAGCGTTCCACTGCTTCTTTTCCGTTGGCAGCTTCCTCCACTTTATATCCCTGATATTCTGCAAATTCCCGGATTCCCATACGGATCGATAATTCATCATCCACCACTAAAATTTTCGCCATAGACTCACCCCCATGATATTTTGTATCATAACTTCTATGCGATAATTTTGCAACTTGTTGATGCATCTCCGGTCATCATATCCAGTAAAATATTAAGTACAGACTGCTCCTCCGGTTGTTTCCATGCCGCCGTGATCTGTACGGAATCTTCCAGCGAACAGCACTGGAATCCCTGTGTATACACATTTCTCACCCATGAATTGCAAACGGTCACTCCAAGACCATTTTCCACATTCATCAGAATTGATTCCATACTGTTCACGCTGCAGAAATTCGGCACAAATCCATATTTGCTACCGATTGTCCGAATATACTCTGCCTGCACATCTTCCCGGTCATCTGCCAGTACAAAAAATGTTTCCTTCCGAAAATCTTCCGGCTTCCAGTTCTTCTTTTTATTTCGAAACAGCGTATTGGAAAATAAGATCACTTCCGACGCCGTATCGATCACAAATGTTTGTGCATCATAAATCTTAGCCGCACGCTCTTCTAAGGTAATGATCAGATCCAGCTGTCCCATCTGAAAACGCGCAGACAACTCCTGCAGATTATAAGCTTCCAGAGACACCTTAACTCCCGGATACTCCAAACGCAGCTTTTTCAGGATTGGTTGAATATAACTTCCGATATTCCATCCATTGACATAACCAATGCGGATCATACCCATTTCCAGTGCTTCCAGACGCTCCACCCGCTCTTTTGCATCTGCCATACACTGTTCCACTTTCTGAAATGCGTTCTGATAAATCCGTCCCGCCTCTGTCAGCGCAATATGTTTTCCACTTCTGTCAAAAAGCTGTGCATTCAGCTCTTTTTCCAGACGTGCGATATTTCTGCTCAAATTTGGCTGAGAAATATAAATTTTCTCTGCCGCTTTACAAAAACTGCCTTCTGCTGCCACTGATAAAAAACTTTGTACTAACGTGTCGTTCATCATATTTCCCCCATGCGTTTTTCGAACATTTTAATCCCGTAAAATTTACTGTTTTCACCTGTAAATCTTTCCGTCAACTTTTGATGCTCCCATCATAGCAGAGAATTATGATAGCTAAATGAATTTTGGAAAATTTTATATTCCAAATCTATACCACCTATTGTCGAATTAAAGTTTTTTAGTTCAGATAGCTATATATTTCTTTTCCTTACCTTCATAGAAATAAAGAAAGTAACTATCATATTCTATCGAATATGTACTTTCTATTCGCCATCATTATCATAGTCTGAAAAAGCGCCCGCAAACGTCCACGTTTTTCCCTGATCCGCAGTAGTAAAACAGATTCCTTCCTGTTCCCCATCCTGATGGATCAGCTTAATCTTGTAGGTGTCACCATCTTTTTCCGGCATCATCATATACTGATAGTCACTTGCGGAAAAATGCAGTTCCGCCGCATATGGAGATAACTCCGTTACGGAATCCAGCGGCAATGTCACCGGCTCAAAGGTCACGCCGCCGTCATAGGTCACATAAATCTGTGAATGTTCCCCGGAAGCGCCCGCCAGTCCCGCAAATCCAAACTGACCGTCGAAAAATTCCAGACCTTCTGCCACACCCATTGTTCCGTCAAATGGATCCTGATTTATAGTTGTCCAGGTCTTACCGCCGTCCGTGGTCTGATTCAGATCATAAAACCTGCTGCCTGCAGCCGCATCGACAATTTCCAATCGCCAGCCCAGATTTTTTTCCACATAAAATTCCACAGAGCCATTGTTCTGATCCACATGCCATCCATCCGACAACTGTGCCTCCAGCGACTGCTCTGCTTCATGCTCCTCCGACAGTTCACTCAACGGCGTATACTGAGGCTCCATCATATAACGCACCGGCGTGATCGTATCCTCCATTCCCGGAATATAGAGAGACACTTCGTACCCGGTCATCTCTCCGCCTGCATCCAGTGCAGAAAAATCTGTCTCTCCACTGACAACACCGTCACCATCCACATCTCCCGGCAGATACTCCAGTCCATCACTGTTTGTAAAGGAGCGAACACCATAATATAACACACCGTAAGTCACAGTTTCTCCTGATGTCGCATTAATTGCAGTCTGCCACCGACTGACATATTTCTGACAATCTGCAAAACTCAAAATACGGATCATCGGCTGCAACAGACAATCCGAATCATAAGATCCACTGGTATATCCATCCAGGTCAACTCTGATTGTATCGCTCCTGGAAGCATCATAAGAAATCAGAAACGTTCTGTCCCTGTCATTTTTATCCTTTCCATATAAAAAGGTATCGACTTTCTGCACTCTTCCACGTTCATTAAAAATAATTTTTACACCATCACCGGAAACGTATAATTCCTTAGGCAAATCAACCTTTTTTCCAATATCATCCAGCAATCCCTGTACACCATCGTTGAAAAAATTATCGTGATCATAAGAAACATACTGAACCGTCTGCTTTTCCTGTAACTTTTCTGCCAACCGTCCATGTCCGGGAATCGCAGAATAAATCACACCTCCGGCCGCACAGCCGCTTCCGATCAGAATGATCAATAATGAAATCCAGAAAGAAAATCCTCTTTCCTGTGTCAAACTTCCATTTTTCTTCAAACAGGCAGTCAACACACTCCATATGATGATGCTACAGATCAAAGCCGCTCCGATTGCCCCTATAATAATCTCACTGAGCCGTCTGCCACCATACTGGCACAGATGCCAGACCTGAAATAACAGCAACAGATAACACACAATGTTCAGTTTTCCACAAATTCTTCTTATTGCACTCATTACTCTCCATCTTCATATATATTTTTATATAAAATTTTTATTCCTCTGTCACATTCTCAGTCCAATTCGGATTATAAATGGAATATCCGTTTCTTCCAACTCTCTTTGTCTCATACAATGCCTGATCCGCATGTCGATACAGCTCAATAAACGTATTTCCGTTATCCGGTGCCAGTGCCACACCAACACTGATCGTAATACCGCGGTTATCCATTTCCTCAATCTTCATCTCCGGAAGATTCTTCAACAGATTATGAATTCTCTGCTCCGCCTTGTCCCGATCAGAAATATTTCGCATTAAAATGACAAATTCATCGCCACCAATACGTCCTACAATATCATCTTCCCGAAACTGGCTCTCCAAAAATTTTCCAAGCATACTTAAAACTTTGTCACCCACAAGATGACCGTAACTGTCATTCACACTTTTAAAATAATCTATATCCAAAATCACAAAACCATGCGGACCAGACTCTTTCTGCAAAATCTGTTCAATAAATTTCTGCGTATGGTCTTTGTTATATAATCCCGTCAGGGCATCACGCTGTGCCGCTTCCAGTATTTTCACTTTTTCCCGATTATTTTTACGCACAATATAAATAACCAAAATACTTACTAACACACAGAATGCCAACATGAAAATCATCTCATATTCCCGAATAAAAGCATAAGATTTCTGCGCTGCCTTAACGGGAACAATATAACAAAGCATCCAGTCATTCATTCCGATCGACATATAAGTCATATAGTAATCCTTTGTCTGCGTATTATCCAGACAAAGTCGAATAAATCCTGACTCATTACTTAAGAAGTCATCTTGCACCTGCCTCAGTGTATTTTCCTGATTCTTATTTTTTTCTGCATAGTATGTAAATAAATTATCACCATATTCAATCTGCTTTTTATTAGCATTTCCATCTTCATAGGTAATGATTTTCCCCGTATGAGTAACAATCAATGTATCGCCTTCACCGTCAAACAAATCATCAAACAGCATATGACTTAACGTTGTTACATTATAAGAAGCGCCTAAAACACCGATTACCTGCTGATTTTTATCATATATTGGCACACCGAGAACCACTCTTGTTTCCTGATCAACGCTACTCTCCAACGGATCACTTAAGGTCTGTTGTCCGTTAATTGCATCTTTAAAATAACGTCTGTGAGAAACATTTTTTACCACACCATTGTCATAATGTGCCGTTCCATCCGGCTCAATCAATGCAGTACGCTCCAAATCTGTTGATTCATAGATACTTGCCAACATATCAAGATGCTCCTGAGAAATTAACTCCTCATCCTGTCCCATTTCCTTTGCCAATTCATTCAAATATTGATAATGAATTGCCAAAATGGTACGCAAATGTTCACTCTGACGTGCTACATTGTTCATCATCGTTTTCTGTGAATTTTTATCCACTGAATGCTGTACTCCGGCAAAGAATACTAGAATGCCCATTACCACCGCTATAATGAAAATATTCGTTGCCACAATATAATTTTTTAGCTGCGATGTCTTTTTTCTCATATGTCCACCTTCATACCTTTTGTATTCTTCGTTCCTATTTTTATAATACCAAAAAAATAATTAATAATACAGTTATTTATTTCAAAATTTACATTTTTTTACACTAGATAAAAAAATAAGAACACATGCATTATTTATACAAAGTACTTCTACTTTAATGCGAAATATCGGTTAATTTTTCTATAAAAAAAACCTCAGAAATTATAAATTTCTGAGGTTATTAGAGGCGACAACCAGATTCGAACTGGTGATAGAGGTGTTGCAGACCTTTGCCTTACCACTTGGCTATGTCGCCATATTCAATTAACAAGCTTTTTGCATTATATCATTCCTGAAGAAATAAGTCAATATACAAAAAACATTTCGCAAATAATAATTAATTACGAAAAAACTCCCCGAGTAGGGCTCGAACCTACAACAACTCGGTTAACAGCCGAGT
>ERZ1673739.1637-NODE-1637-length-23007-cov-13.477823_pt1 | contig 23007 bp, 19 predicted proteins | sample MGYA00580210_ERZ1673739 | MGnify/ENA primary metagenome ERZ1673739 (study PRJEB41218, sample SAMN15661749) | gut metagenome | host: Homo sapiens | place: Canada: London | collected 2015-08-20/2019-03-30 | study: EMG produced TPA metagenomics assembly of...
CGATGGAACCTGAACAGGAACACCTTTCCAAGCTTTATTCCGGTTCGGGTATCCATAGCCTTCCTGAATTAAATCCCAAATTAATTCCGATACTGTGTATTTTTATTACTGCAGCTGGCTCAGACGGCTGCGGAGTACAGGTCCGACGATGATCGCAATGATAATCTTCGCTGCGTCACCGGCAAGATAAGGAATTACTCCGACAGAAAGTGCTGCAACGAATGACATTTTCAACTGGATCGCAAGCCACTCTGTACCGAAGATATAAGTGACTGCCATACCGATGATCATACCGACAACTGCCAGGATTCTGTTCTTTGGAAATTTATCAACGAACAGTCCGGAAATCAGTGCAAGGAAGATGAAACCAATCAGGTATCCGCCGGTAGGACCTGCAAGCTTTCCTAATCCACCGGTAAAACCGGAAAATACAGGGAGACCGACAAGACCAAGTAACAGATATACGATGTAACTGATGGTTGCATCTCTAAAACCAAGTACATAGATACTGATCATGATCACCAGGTTGGTAAGACTGATCGGTACCGGGCTGACCGGAATCGGAATCGCCATAGGAGCGAAGATACAGGTGATTGCAGTCATCAAAGCAATCAGAACCAGTTTGCGGGTGGAAAGCTTTTTCGTTGTTGTGCTATTTACTGTGTTGTTCATAGTGGTAATTGTCTGCCGTATGACATGGCAGAACTCCTTTCCTTTAGTTTTATCTCAAAATATAACAGAAGTATAAAATAAACAGGATAAAATGTCAACTGTAAAAGATAGCTGGTTAACAATTGGACATGCGCAAGCGTATGATGTTAACAAAAGCATACGATTTGAAAATGTATAGTATTGTGTAAACATTAAAATAAATAAAGAAAAATCAGATAATTTAACTTTTGAAATAGAATAATGAAAAATAAATAAAATTAATTGCAAAAAGTATTGACAAAATAAAAGTCGAATGATATTATATAATCAATCCAAAGGAAATCCAAAATAAACAAAAAAGAATTCCTGACGAGAAAGGGAATCTTGAAAATTGAATATCACATATTTTATAAGATGTATTTTTATTATAAATTCTCAATTCGTTTAAGAATCGAAAAATACAGGATATAGATATGAAATATCTGGTAAGGCATCGGATATCAAATATCGTAAAGTATATTGTAGAGAAAGAGAATGGATGAATAACGATTATAGAATGGTATCAAGGGGATATGGATCATAATCGTAGAAGAGATGAGATAATAAATTCCAGCTTATATCTTAAGTGATAAAAGAAAAGTTTATCAAGGATGAAGAATATTTCATATGTCGGTGAGATATCGTTGATTGGAAATTTATGAAAAGGAGGCTTAATCCAATGGACACAGTAGAATCATCGAATCAATATGTTAGTGGTATGGCAGGTAGAAGTTCCCAGAGAATAAGCCTTTATTATAATAGATAAAAGGCCGGTAGAGGAGATTCGGAAGAATAGAACAGACGGAGAAAATATACACCGGACGATAAAAAGAACTGCAGACATATTGAACAGAATACCACATATTTAAAGATATTATTAATATGTGTAAAGAAACATGAATAGTAGATTTGAATGAATGTGCAAAGAAGATGAGTAAAAGATCATCGGAAAGCATACAAAGGCGACAGGGAATAAAAATTAAAAATCATTCTCCGATATAAAAATTAAATATGATAAAATTGAATATGTAACAGCCATCATAGGAAAGAATATGATGGCTGTTTTTTACGTTGATATCAGAGAGCAGCCGGCAGATATTTTACAGGGATAAAAAAATTATAATTTTTGTAATATTTTTTTAACATATTTGGCGGGATATTTTGACAATAAACAGGTCATATGATAAACTTATATAAGTGAAATTGTAGGGAAATACGCTTTTTTAAAATAAACATTTGAGGTGAGAAATATTGGATAAATATGAATATAGGGTGAAGACCGAGCAAATGCTTGATCATCTGGAAAAGAAGGAGTACCAGCAGGCAAAGGAAATTGCTGATGGTATAGACTGGCGAAGAGTAAAGAATGCGTCAATGCTCAATACAGTCAGTGAGATTTATGAATATAACGGTGAGTTTAAGAAGGGGAGAGATATACTGTTCCTGGCATTTGACAGAGCACCGGGAAGCAGAAAAATTGTATATCGTTTAGGCACACTGGCATTGAAGATCAAAGATATCAGAGAAGCAACGGATTGTTATGAAGAATTCGTAAAGCTGGCACCAAAAGATCCGAATCAGTATATTTTAAAATATAAGATTCTGAGAACACAGGGGGCATCGCTGACAGATCAGATTACAGCACTGGAAGAATTTAAAAAAGCGGAATATATTGAAAAGTGGGCATATGAACTTGCCAAATTGTATGATGAAGCCGGAATGACAGCAGAATGTCTGGAAGAATGTGATGATCTGATCTTGTGGTTCAGTGAAGGCAAATATGTATACCTTGCAATGGAACTGAAGATGAAGTATAAGCCACTGACACCACTTCAGCAGGAGAAATATGACAGCCGTCCGGGAGCGGTTAAGAAGAAACCGGAACCGGAGAAACAACCGGAATCAACACTGGAAGAAGTGGATGACGAGAATGAATATAATGAAGGTACAGAAGAGACTGTTGACGTACAAGAAGAGCCGGTCAGAGAGCCAGTGACAGAAAGAGTTGATGAATCTGAAGTTCAGGAAATTCCTCCGCAGGAAGTACCGATGCAGGAAACTGTTGTACAGGAAGAGATTCCACAGGAAGTACCAATGCAGGAAACTGTTGTACAAGAAGAGATTCCGCAGGAAGAAATTGTAGAAGAAGCTGCAGAAGAAGTCGTGGAAGAAGAACCGGTATATACTGAAACGGAAGAGGCTGCGGAAGAACATGGATCAACGATCAAACAGGTTGTGACGGGAGCTACTTTGGAGGAAGCTTTAGCGCAGGGCATGGCGGTTGCCAATGGCATTACAATTGAAGAAGAAGCAATGAAAGAGCGTGAAGATGAGATTCTGGCGAATGGTCAGATGATGATCGATGATATTCTTCAGAAATGGGAAGAAAAACAGAAAGACCACGAAGCAGCAATCGAGAAGCAGAAAGCAAAAGATGAAGAGCGTCTTCAGAAAGAAAGAGAACAGGCTCGTATCCGCCAGGAAGAAGAACGCAGAGAAGTTGAGAGAAAAGCGGCGGAGGCTGAGGCAAGAAGAAAAGCCGAGGAAGAAGAGGCAGCAAGAAAGGCGGCCGAAGAAGAGGCAAGAAGAAAAGCCGAGGAAGAAGCAGCAAGAAAGGCAGCCGAAGAAGAAGCAGCAAGAAAGGCAGCCGAAGAAGAAGCAAGAAGAAAAGCTGAGGAAGAAGCAGCAAGAAAAGCGGCCGAAGAAGAAGCAAGAAGAAAAGCCGAGGAAGAAGCAGCAAGAAAAGCGGCCGAAGAAGAGGCAAGAAGAAAGGCCGAGGAAGAAGCAGCAAGAAAGGCAGCCGAGGAAGAGGCAGAACCGATAAGCAAGACACAGAGAATTCCGGATGATATTGTACGTCTGATGGAAGAAATGGAAAATGAAGAGTCGGAAGAAGAACTCTATGAAGAGGATTTTGAAGATGGTTCGGAAACAGAAGAAGACTTCATTGAAGGAATCGAAGAAGAACTTAGCGGAATCGATATGAGTGGAAGCAGTTTTGAAGAAGCCGATTTCGATGATGAAGATTTTGAAGAAGCTGATTTCGAAGAGGAAGACTTTGAGGATGAAGACTTTGAAGAGGCTGATTTCGAAGAAGAAGACTTTGAGGATGAAGACTTTGAAGAAGCTGATTTTGAAGAGGAAGACTTTGAGGATGAAGACTTTGAAGAAGCTGATTTCGAGGATGAAGACTTCGAAGAAGAGGACGAAGAAGAAGCTGATTTCGAGGATGAAGACTTCGAAGAAGAGGACGAAGAAGAAGCTGATTTTGAAGAGGAAGACTTTGAGGATGAAGACTTTGAAGAAGCCGATTTTGAAGAAGACTTCGATGCTGATTTTGCGGATGTAGAGGACGAAGAAGACTTCGACGATGATTTTGCAGATGTAGACGATGAAGAGACAGATTTTGATGACGAAGATTTAGAGATTGAAGACGACGAAGAAGCGGATGAAGAGTTAGAAATCGAAGAGCCATCAGAGGAAGAGATTCAAGCAAGAATCAAGAAATCTAAAGGCGGTGTTCCGTTCGATACAGGATTTGTTGTAACCGGAAGATATGATCTGAGTGCTACGAGTGAGATCGGTCTGAAAGCCGGACTTACAGAAGAACAGAAGAAGCTGTTCTCATATTTTGTACCGGTGAGAGGAATGAGCGAACAGATCGTTGAAGTACTTGATAACGACAGAAGGGCACAGAGAGAAGGAACATCCAAGACAGGTAACCTTCTTGTGATTGGTAGAAAAGGATCTGGTAAGACGGTCCTTGCGGTTGATATTGTAAAAGCAATTCAGAAACAGAGAAGTCTGAAACAGGGTAAAGTAGCAATCGTTACAGGTGAATCTCTTAATAAGAAAGAGCTTACGAATATTATTCAGAAGCTGCGCGGCGGAGCGATCATCATTGAGCATGCAGGAAAATTGAATGCGAGAACTGTAAAAGAGTTAAATTATCTGATGGAGAAGAAGACAGGAGAATTGCTCTTTGTACTGGAAGATCAGAGAAAACCTCTGGAGCGTCTGATGACAGCAAACCCGGAATTCAAGAAGAAGTTCAGTTCTAAGCTGGAGCTTCCGGTATTCATCAATGATGAGCTGGTAACATTCGGTCAGACATATGCGAAAGAGAATGGATACAAATTGGATGAGATGGGAATCCTTGCACTGTACAGCCGTATCGATGTAATGCAGAGAGAAGATCATGCAGTATCAGTTGCTGAAGTAAAAGAGATCATGGATGAAGCAATCTCACATTCACAGAAAGCAAATGTAAAACATCTTGCACGAAGAGTATTCGGCAAGGGAACCGACGATTCTGACAGAATTATTCTGAAAGAAGAAGACTTTAGAATTTAACAAAAACGAATACCTGTAAGAAGCTGTCGAGAACAGGATTTACAGGTCGGATTTTGAAAGAGTTTTGACAAACTAAACGGTCAAAGCTCTTTCTTTTTGCCTGTTTGTAAAGTATAATGTTCTTATAAATATGCAGCAGAATGCGAGGGGTAATTATGGCTGAAAAAAAGAAAAAACCATATGAAATAGGTGAATTGGATCAATACCTTTTCGGACAGGGCAATCATTATGAGATTTATGAGAAGCTGGGCGCACATCTGGTACAGAACGGAAAACAAAAAGGTGTGTATTTTGCAGTGTGGGCACCGCATGCGCAGGCGGTATCGGTAGTCGGAGAGTTCAATGAATGGGACACAGAGGCAAATCCGATGAAGAGGGAAGAGCCGCTCGGGATCTATACCTGTTTTATACCAGGTGTGAAGAAGGATCAGATGTATAAATATTGTATCGAGACTTATTCGGGAGAACAGATATTTAAGGCAGATCCATATGCCAATTATGCGGAGTTAAGACCGGGAACAGCATCCAGGGTCGCAGATATTGAGAATATCAAATGGACAGATACAGAGTGGATGACACGTAGAAAGACCTGGAATCATAAGCACGAGCCAATGTCTGTCTATGAGGCACACATTGGTTCCTGGATGCGTCATCCGGGAAGGGAAGATGAAGGATTCTATACATATAGAGAATTTGCCAGGGCAATTACCAAATACATAAAAGAAATGGGTTACACACATGTGGAACTGATGGGAATTGCCGAGCATCCGTTTGACGGATCCTGGGGATATCAGGTGACCGGATACTATGCACCGACATCCAGATATGGGTCGCCGGAAGATTTTGCATGGATGATCAATTATCTGCATAGAAATAAAATCGGTATCATTCTCGACTGGGTACCGGCACATTTCCCGAAGGATGCACACGGACTGGCAGATTTTGACGGAACACCGACGTACGAATATGCAGATCCAAGATTGGGAGAACATCCGGACTGGGGAACGAAAGTATTTGATTTTGGAAAGAATGAAGTAAGGAACTTCCTGATCTCAAATGCGTTATTCTGGGTTGAAAAGTTCCATATAGACGGATTGCGTGTGGATGCGGTTGCTTCGATGCTGTATCTGGATTACGGACGGAAGGACGGAGAATGGGTTGCAAACAAATATGGCGAGAATAAGAACCTGGAGGCGATCGATTTCTTCAGACATCTGAATTCTGTTGTACTTGGAAGAAACCCGGGAGCACTTATGATCGCAGAGGAATCTACGGCATGGCCGCAGGTTACCGGAGATGTAGAAGAAGGTGGATTGGGATTCAGTCTGAAGTGGAATATGGGATGGATGCATGACTTCACAGAATATATGAAACTGGATCCATATTTCCGAAAGGATAACCATCATCTGATGACATTTGCCATGAGTTATGCATACAGTGAGAATTATATTCTGGTATTGTCGCATGATGAGGTGGTACATCTCAAGTGTTCGATGCTGAATAAGATGCCGGGACTGGGATTTGATAAATATGCGAATCTGAAAGCCGGATATGCATTTATGATGGGACACGCAGGAAAGAAACTTCTGTTTATGGGACAGGAATTTGCACAGCTTCGTGAATGGAGTGAAGAACGGGAACTGGACTGGTTCCTGCTGGCCGAACCGGAACATCAGCAGATGAAGATGTGGGTAAAAGACCTCTTACACCTGTATAAGAGGCATAAGGCAATGTATGAGATGGATCAGAGCTGGGAAGGATTCGAATGGATCAATGCGGATGACGGATACAGAAGTATCTACAGTTTTATGAGACATTCGAAAGGTGCAAAGAAGAATCTGTTGTTCGTCTGCAACTTTACGCCGATGGCAAGAGATGATTACAGAGTCGGAGTGCCGAGAAAGAAACAGTATAAACTGATCCTGAACAGTGATGAGGAGAAATACGGCGGAACCGGAGCAGATCGTAAGAAGATATACAAAGCGGAGAAGAAAGAATGTGATGGAAGACCGTATTCATTCGCATACAAATTGCCGCCTTACGGAGTTGCTGTATTCGAGTTTTAATTATATGAAGTCAGTGGCAAAAAACTTTGATGCCTGCGGATAAAAATGCCGGGAAGTGTTGAAACTTCCCGGCATTTTTCGTTTTACTATACATCTTTATTAATGACTGTATTTAGTTGGAAGAACTGTCGGCTGAGGAATCAGAAGTATCGGAACCAGAGGCATCGGATTCACTACTGTTTTGTGTGTTGCTCTGGTTATCAGACTGGTTATCTGTACTGTCATTCAATGAAGAATCATCAGCAGAGTTGTCTGTTGTGCTGTCATCTGAAGAATCAGCATCGTTGTTCAGAGAATCGTTCTGTGTGTCGCCAGACGGCTCATCAGTGTTATCAGAGTTATCTTCTGTAATGGCATCATCGTTACTCTTGTCTGTGTCGTCTTTCTTAGAATTGCTTCCACCGAACAGATCTTTGAAGAAATTCTTGATCTTGCCCCAGAATCCGCTGTCATCACTGTTGTCATCCGAAGTATCATCCGAAGCGGCATCTGAACTGTCTGTGCTGTTGGAAGAATTGTCGGAAGAATCCAGTGTACTGTTAGTTACGACATCATCACCGAGTGCGCTGTCATCCGTGCCGTTAATGATTCCACCATCGGAACTGTCATTGCCGCCGAAGATACCTTTGATAGAACTCCAGAGGTTGGAGAAGAATCCGCCACTCTTTCCGTCAATGTTATCTAATGTATTCTTCAGAGCTTTGACATCATAGTCATACTGGGAAATGTTTTTCATCAGATCGGAGATCTTGTCGATCTGTTCCTGTGTCAGCGTGACGTTGTTATCCTTGGCAGCGTTTTCAACTGCATTCTGAATGTCATCTGCATCCGTTAATCCGCCCTCGATCACATCTTTTTTAACATCGTTCATGACATTTTCCGCTTTGTCCTGGCCGATGTCATTGGCCAGGTCTCCTGTGGTGACAAGTTCATTGGTCGCAGCTGCTTTCTGATCGTCATTCAGAGTTGTTCCGGTGGCTTTCTCATAAGCCATCATGATACCTGTCAGTGCACCGGTTCCGGATACTTCGATCGGAGAAGCGGCAACGACATTACAGTTTTCAACACCGGATGTCAGAAGTGTACTGGAGATCATAGAGCTTGTAACATAAGTTAAGTTGGAAACCTTTACCTGGATTCCGCCGCTTGTGGTCGGTTCTACATAAGAACAGCTGTAGGTACGGGTACCGATTTGTTCGTCGGGAGCGACTCCTTCCAGATATTTTCTTTCATCTGCATTGGTAACTTCGATGACTTCTGCTTTGTCAGATGAAGTTCCGAAATATTCATACATAGAATTCTTCTGTGAATCAGTCAGATTGGCGCCAAGTGTTACAACTTTGGATGAATCTGCTCTTACAACCAGTGGTGCCGCAGTAGATCCAAGTACGATTGCCATGGCAACTGGTAATGCTCTTTTTAATTTTTTCATAATGCGTGGTGTGTTCACCATGCCCCCTTTTTATTAAATATTTTTATCCCTGTTACTTTTTTAATATAACATAAAACAATGTGTTTTCCTAGAAAATATAAATTAACTATTTCTAAAGATTTTCTGTAGATTGCGTCCGCATCTGCACAGTCAACAATTCCTGCAGGCGTGAGTCCAGCTCCTTTTGCGGTATCATTCCCTGCATGGTGGCAATCAGTTCTCGGTCTTTGAAAATGAGAAATGACGGAAGAAGAGCGGTCTGATATTGCGCAGCAAGAAGTGCGGATTCAGAGGTCTCTACTTCAAAAAAGCAGATGCTGCCGAAATATTTCTTCTGATATTTCTTTTCCAGATCTTCTATGACAGGGCGCATCATTGCACATTTTCCACACCAGACAGCGTAGAACATGACTACAGCCAGTGTGGGATGCTCCGGTCCAGCCTTTGTCGGTGTATCGGAAGAAAACTGCCAGTGGTTCATCCGGCAGATATCAAAGTTCTGTGTCGTCAGATGTAACATAAGCTTCCACCCTTTCCCATAAGAAACAGGAGCATAAGATATGCTTTCTATTAATATATGAAAGGAAAGGGAAGAAGTGCAGGCAGACAGGATCGGTATATAAGTCCGGATATTGCAGCGTGTTATCTGCGCTTTGCGATCAGTTTACAGATCGGATTGCCCATAGAAGAGAACTTGGCTTCATATTCAGTCATAATATTGCCCTGATTCATCGTACTGTCGTTATGAAGATCATAGGATAGCTGATCCAGAACGAAAAGTTCGGAAGTTTCAAGTTCTTCTACTGAAAAGTCAAAGAGCGGCCGGTTGTCGGTCTTGAATTCTACCGTTCCATCTGCGGTCAGGACTTGGTCATAAAGCTTGAAGAATTCATTGGAAGTCAGTCTTCTTCTTGCATGGCGGGCTTTCGGCCACGGATCGGAGAAGTTCAGGTAGATACGTGATACTTCTGCCGGGGCGAATACGGTTGGCAGGTCATTTGCATCCATACAGATGAACCGGATGTTGGCAGGAGCTTTCCCCTCTGCTTCCAGTTCCTGGAATTTCTCAACGGCACGCAGCAGAACGCTGGAATAACGCTCAATGCCGATGTAGTTGATCTGTGGGTTTTTGGCTGCCAGGGTCAGAAAAAACTGACCTTTTCCCATGCCGATCTCGATATGCAGGGGCTGCTCTTTTTTAAACGTCTGGTTCCAGTTTCCGCATAAGCTTTCCGGATCTTTCACAACTTCTTTGCAGGCTTCGAGAACGCTCTCTGCACGTGGTATATTTCTAAGACGCATACGTGTATTCCTCCTTATAATCACTGGATTTGCAAATCGTTCTTAGTTTATCGTCTGTGCAGGAAAAAGTCAATGGAAGCAGAAATTGTCAGAAGAATTGAGAAGAAATAATACAATATATACAAAATAATTGTGGTAATTTTAAAAAATAGGTGTATTATTATAACATGGATAAAAAAATAACAATTATTTGTTGTGAAATGTGCAAAAAGGAGGGCGGCTTATGAACTCTGTAATTGAAAAATTGGCTGAAGTAGAGACGACGGCGGAGACGATCGTAGAGCATGCCAGACAGCAGAAGAGTGAAATTGAAAGACAGATACAGGAAGAAAGAGATCAATTTGACCGGGATCTGGAAGAAGAGACACAGAAAAAACTGGAGAAGATAAAAGAAAAGTCGCAGCAGGAAGTAGAGAAGGTCCTGGACCGGGAACGGAAGAAGAACCAGACTGCAATTGATGCGCTGAAGCAGGAATATGAAGAAAATCACGAGATTTATGCAGAGGAAATCGTAAGACATATGATCGAGGTGTAGTGTATGGGAAATGTGATGGCTTACAGTGGGATTACGACAAAGGTACGTGCAATGTCGGCAAAGCTTTTGACAGCGGAGGATTATGACATAATTGCCGGACTTGGGACAGTAACGGAAGCAATTGAATATCTGAAAGACAAGACGGCATATGCACCTTATGTGAACCGGATGGACATTTCTCTGTATCACAGGGGAAATGTGGAGAAGATCCTGTATCAGTCTCTGTTCGATGATTATTCGAGACTCTTCCGTTTTGCCGGAATGAAACAGAAGACGTTTTTAAAATTATACTGGAAACGTTATGAGATTGATCTGATCAATTATTGTCTGAGAATTGTGTTCAATCATTATGACAAGCCGTTTGACCTGGAATATAAGAAAGAGTTTTTTGACAGATATTCACAGATTTCCATTGACCGGTTGATAACTTCGAAAAATATTGATGAGCTTGTGGATAACTTACGGGATACGGAGTATTATGATGCACTTGCCAGAATTAAAGATTCCGGAGCGGGAACGCTTTTTGATTATGATCTGGCACTGGATCTGTATTATTTTTCCACCATGTGGAAAAAGGGAAAAAGGGTTCTGAAAGGACATGAACAGAAGATATTTTTAAAAGATTACGGGACGAAGATCGACCTTCTGAATCTACAGTGGATCTACCGTGCGAAGAAGTATTATCATATGCTCCCGCCGGACATTTATTCGATGACGATCCCGATTCATTACCGGGTTCGTGTGGAAGAGTTCAAGAGCCTGGTAGAGACTCCGACACTGGAACAGTTCGAAACCGAAGTGGAAAAAACGTACTATGCGGGAAAGTATGATTATATGCAGGCAGATAAGACACTGGAACAGATGTACCGTGACTGTCTGCGGAAATTGTACCTGACCGATAAAAGAAATGATCCGTATTCGATCGCAATCATCAATACGTATCTGTTTCTGAAAGAAGAAGAAATCTATAAACTAACGACAGCCCTTGAGTGTATCCGTTACGGTTTGACAAAGGGAGAGACATTAGGATACTTAGGAGGTGTGAATCAATGATTGTTAAGATGAAGTTCTTAAGCATCAGCGGACCGAAGAATGACATCGACCGTGTCTGCGAGGTGTATCTGTCCAAATACGAGATGCAGCTTGAAAATGCGGCGGCGGAGCTTAAGACGACCGACAACCTGCAGCCTTTTGTGGAAGTCAATCCATACAAAGAGCCGCTTGCGAAGGCAGAGCAGTTTAACGCATTGTTATCTGATGAAGACCAGCGAATCGATGCATCGATGAACCAGGATGATATGCTGAGTCTGATCCGGGATGTCAATCATGACTATCTGGATCTTGTGGAAAAGAAAGAGTTAACGAAGAAACAGGTAGAGGAATACAAAGAAAAGCTTCTGATCATGGAGCCGTTCCGGACATTGGAACTGGATATGCAGAAATCACTGAAGTACAAATACATGAAAGTACGTTTCGGCCGGGTGGATGTGAATTATTACAAACGTCTGGAGAAATATTTGTTTGATGATTTGAATGCGGTATTTATCGAAGGCATAAGGAATGAAAATTATGTGTACGGATGTTATTTCGTATCGAATGCAGATTCCAGTAAAGTAGATTCGGTATTCAATTCTTTGCATTTTGAAAGGATTGCAATTCCGTCCGAGTACATAGGAACACCGGAGCAGGCCTGTGAAGAGCTTGAAAAGGCAATCGAAGAAAAGCAAAAAGAGATTGCAGAGATAGAAAAACAGATCAGGGAGCTGATGGCGAAGAATGCCGCAAAGCTCCGTGGTGCGAAAAGGCGTCTGGAAGAACTGTCTACAAACTTTGATGTACGTAAGTTGGCGGCAAGGATCGAAGAGGGAGATAATAAAGAAGATTATTACATCCTGTGTGGCTGGATGGGTGAAGAAGATGTGAAAAAATTCCTGGCGGAATCGAAGAACGATGATAAGGTATTCGTTGTTGTAGAAGAAGATAAGGAGAAGTTTTTCGGAGAACCGCCGACGAAGCTTAAAAATCCAAGATTCTTTAAGCCATTCGAGATGTTCATACGGATGTACGGACTTCCGGCAAATGATGAGATAGATCCGACGATGTTTGTGGCACTGACGTATACATTTATCTTCGGTGCGATGTTCGGGGATGTCGGGCAGGGCTTATGTCTGTTCGTATTCGGCGGGTTGTTGTATCTGATCAAGAAGATCAACCTGGCAGGGATCATATCCATTGCGGGATTGTTCTCGACATTTTTTGGATTCATGTTCGGAAGTATCTTCGGATTCGAAGATGTGATACAGGCACACTGGTTAAGGCCGGTGGATGCGATGATGAACCTGCCGTTTATCGGACAGCTCAATACGGTATTCGTGGTAGCTATTGCATTTGGTATGGGACTGAATATCCTGGTGATGATCTTTAACGTGATCAACGCAGTTAAGAGTCATGATCTGGAAAATATGTTATTTTCCCACAACGGAATCGCAGGGCTGGTGTTCTATGGATTCCTGGTGCTGACGATCGTGCTTTATATGACGGGACATAAGGTTCCGGGTAATATCATGATGGTAATTTTCCTGGGGGTTCCGGTGCTCTTGTTCGTATTCAAGGAACCGTTGGGCAATCTGGTGACAAAGCAGCATAAGAAGATGGAAGAGGGAAAGGTGATGTTCTTCGTGCAGGCGTTCTTCGAACTGTTCGAGACGATGCTGAGTTATTTTTCCAATACCATTTCTTATGTGCGTATCGGTGCATTTGCCGTCAGTCATGCGGCAATGATGGAGGTTGTGCTGATGTTATCGGGCGCAAGTGCGGGGCATACGAACTGGATCGTGTTCGTGCTTGGAAATGTGCTGGTGTGCGGACTGGAAGGGCTGGTCGTCGGTATCCAGGTACTGCGTCTGGAATACTATGAGATGTTCAGCCGTTTCTATAAAGGAACCGGACGGGAATTTAAGCCGTTCCACAGTCAGAGTGACAGAAAGTAATAAAATTCAAAGATATATTTACAGGAGGACAAAAATATGAGCCTGACAGTTAGAGTATTATTCGTTGTAACATTGTTGCTGAGTATTGTAATTCCATTTGGATATTTTCTGATCGGACAGAGGACGAAGAAGCGTTATAAGAGGGCTATCGGCACAAATATATTCTTTTTCTTCAGCACTGTTCTGATCGCAGGGATCATGCTTTTTGCGGGAGATCCGGTACAGGCAGCGGAAGCAGCCGGCAATACGGCGTCGAACGCAACAGGATTCGGATACCTGGCAGCAGCACTTTCAACCGGTCTTTCCTGCGTCGGCGGTGGTATCGCCGTTGCAAGTGCAGCAAGTGCGGCTCTGGGTGCAATTAGTGAAGATTCCAGTGCACTTGGTAAGTCACTGATCTTCGTAGGTCTTGCAGAAGGTGTGTGTCTGTACGGACTGATCATCTCCTTCATGATCTTGGGTAAATTGTAAGATGAAGATGTATCTGATCAGTGATAATATCGATACTCTGACAGGAATGCGTCTCGCAGGGGTAGACGGAATCGTGGTACATGAAAGAGAAGAACTCCGGTGTGCGATCGAGAATGCCATGGAGGATAAAGATGTAGGTGTGATTCTGTTGACGGAGAAATTCGGAAGAGAATTCCCGGACCTGATTGACGAGATCAAGCTGGAGCGGACAATGCCGCTTCTGATCGAGATTCCTGACAGACACGGGACCGGACGTAAGAAAGATTTTATCACGTCGTATGTAAATGAAGCGATAGGGTTGAAATTATAGACAGGAAGAAGGTGGCACATTTGACAAACGAAGAAAAGATCACGCATATCCGCACGGCAGCGATGGAAGAGGCAAGAGCGGAGGCGAATGCGATCATAAAGCAGCATGAGGATGCGCTGAGAAGTGTGTTCGAGCAGCACCAGATCGAAGCCAGACGGCAGTCAGAGACGAGAGTGCGTGCGGAGAGTGTGACTGCAAAACAGCAGCTGAATATGGCGATGTCAAAGGCGCAGCTTGAATTAAAACGTGAGATGGGTAAGATACAGACAGAACTTAAGACAGAACTGTTCGAAGAAGTACAGTTAAAGCTTCTGGCATTTATGAGAACAGAAGAGTATAAAGAGGTTCTGATCCGTTATATAGAGAAAGCAGCACAATTTGCATCCGGGATGGCGATGACGATCTATATCAATCCGTCCGATGCAGATAAGAAGACATATCTGGAGGAGCGCACGGGAATGACGCTGACGATCAGCAAAGTGGATTTCATCGGCGGTGTGCGTGCGGTTGTGCCTGAGAAGAATGTTCTGGTGGATTATGCATTCAAAGGGGCACTGGAAAATGAATACCAGAAATTCCGGTTCCGGGGAGGTGTAAAGGGTGAGTAGCGGAAAGACAGAAAAGATATATGGCATCAACGGCCCGGTCATTTACCTGAAAGGGAAGACGGATTTTAAGATGTCGGAAATGGTCCATGTGGGAGAGGAAAAGCTGGTTGGCGAAGTTATTTCCCTGGATAAGGACCGGACGACGGTACAGGTGTATGAGGAGACTTCCGGACTGCATCCGGGAGAACTTGTGGAAGGTACGGGAGCGGCAGTGTCGGTTACGCTGGCACCCGGTATCCTGAATAATATCTTTGACGGTATTGAGAGACCGCTGGAGCGGATCGCTGACAAGGGCGGGGCATTTATCACCCGTGGTGTCAGTGTGGATGCACTGGACCGCCAGAAGCTCTGGGAGACGCATATCACAGTGGCGGAAGGCGATATGGTACAGGATGGAACGATCATTGCGGAAGTGCCGGAGACGCGGGCTATCGTGCACAAATGTATGGTGCCTCCGGGAGTGGAGGGAACTGTTATATCTGTGGTCCCGGATGGTGAATATACGATTGATGAGACGCTGGTTACGATTGAACTGTTCAATGGAGAAAAACGAGAACTTTCGATGACACAGCACTGGCCGATCCGTGTACCGAGACCGGTGAGCCGGAGATTCCCGGCAAGTGTGCCGCTGGTAACAGGTCAGCGAATTCTGGATACGATGTTCCCGATTGCAAAAGGTGGAACGGCTGCGATCCCGGGAGGATTCGGAACGGGTAAGACGATGACCCAGCATCAGATCGCAAAATGGTCGGATGCGGATATTATCATATATATTGGATGTGGCGAGCGTGGAAATGAGATGACGCAGGTTTTGGAAGAGTTTTCGGAGCTGGTCGATCCGAAATCAGGAAATCCTTTGATGGACAGAACGACGCTGATCGCCAATACCTCGAACATGCCGGTGGCTGCCCGCGAGGCATCCATTTACACCGGACTTACACTGGCGGAATATTACCGTGACATGGGTTATGATGTGGCGATCATGGCGGACTCGACATCCCGATGGGCAGAGGCACTGCGTGAGCTGTCCGGACGACTGGAAGAGATGCCGGCGGAGGAAGGGTTCCCGGCATATCTGGCATCGAGACTGTCGGCATTCTATGAAAGAGCCGGCATGATGCAGACATTAAATGGTGCAACCGGATCTGTCTCTATCATCGGAGCGGTGTCTCCGCAGGGGGGAGATTTCTCCGAGCCGGTTACGCAGAATACGAAGCGTTTTGTGCGCTGCTTCTGGGGACTGGATAAATCCCTGGCGTATGCGAGACATTTCCCTGCGATCCACTGGCTGACGAGTTACAGTGAATATCTGAATGACTTAAGCGGCTGGTATTCGGATCATGTGTCGCCGAAATTTGTTGATTACAGGAACCGTCTGATGGCGATCCTGAACCAGGAGAGCAGTCTGATGGAGATTGTAAAACTGATCGGCGGGGATGTGCTTCCGGATGATCAGAAACTGATCCTGGAGATCGCAAAGGTGATCCGTCTGGGATTCCTGCAGCAGAATGCATTTCATAAGGATGATACGTGCGTATCGCTGGAGAAGCAGTTCAAGATGATGGACGTGATCCTGTATCTGTATAAGACCAGCAGGAAACTGGTGGCAATGGGAATGCCGATGTCGGTACTGAAGGCGGAAGGTATATTTGAAAAGGTCATTGCGATCAAGTATGATGTGCCGAATGACAACCTGCAGTTACTGGATCTGTATAAATTAGACATTGATGACTTCTATAACCGCGTCATCGAGAAGAATGCGTAAAGGGAGGGACGTAAGATGGCAATAGAATATCTTGGACTGAGCAGTATAAATGGCCCTCTCGTCGTACTGGAAGGCGTGGAAAATGCATTTTACGATGAGATCGTAGAATTTATTGTAGATCATAATACGAGGAAAATGGGGCGTATCGTGGAGCTGGATGAAGACAAGGCTGTGATCCAGGTATTTGAAGGGACAGAAAATATGTCACTGGATAATACCCATACAAGACTTACGGGACATCCGATGGAAGTTACTGTATCGGAGGAAATGCTGGGACGTACATTTAACGGAATCGGGGAAGCGATCGATGGACTTGGTCCGATTGCAGATGCAGAAAAAAGGGATGTAAACGGACTTCCGTTGAATCCTGTCAGACGGGAGTATCCACGAAACTATATCCGTACCGGAATCTCGGCGATTGACGGTCTGACGACACTGATCCGCGGGCAGAAGCTTCCGATATTCTCGGGAAACGGATTGCCGCATGACCAGCTCGCGGCACAGATCGTAAAGCAGGCTTCGCTTGGTGACAATTCGGATGAACAGTTCGCAGTTGTATTCGGAGCAATGGGTGTGAAGCACGATGTGGCGGAATTCTTCCGTAAGACATTCGAGGAAAGCGGTGTGGCAGATCATGTGTGTATGTTCCTGAATCTGGCAAATGATCCGGTGGTGGAGCGTCTGATCACGCCGAAGGTTGCGCTGACGGTAGCGGAATATCTGGCATTTGAGAAAAATATGCACATTCTGGTTATCCTGACGGATATGACTTCTTTTGCGGAAGCCATGCGTGAAGTGTCTTCTTCCCGTGGCGAGATTCCGTCAAGAAAAGGATATCCGGGATATTTATACAGTGAACTGGCAACGATCTATGAACGTGCCGGTATTGTGGACGGGGCAAATGGTTCCGTAACACAGCTTCCGATCCTGACCATGCCGAATGATGATATTACACATCCGATCCCTGACCTTACCGGATATATCACAGAAGGACAGATCGTACTGGACCGTAATCTGCACGGGCAGGCAGTCTATCCGCCGATCAGTATTCTGCCATCGCTGTCACGACTGATGAAGGACGGCATCGGAAAAGGATACACGAGAGAAGATCATCAGGATCTTGCAAACCAGTTATTCTCTGCCTATGCAAAGGTTGGAGAGGCGAGAAATCTGGCTTCGGTTATCGGAGAAGATGAATTGTCACCAATCGATAAACAGTATCTGAAGTTCGGTGAAGAATTCGAGAGACGCTATATTGGCCAGGGACCGGCGGAGAACCGGACGATGATGGAGACGCTGGATCTTGGCTGGGAACTGCTTGGACTTCTGCCGAAGGAAGAACTGGACCGTATTGATACGAAGCTGGTTGAGAAGTATTGGAAGGATACGAAAGAGACATTGGAGACAGAAGAGTAGGAGGGATGCATATGGATCCGAGAGAATTTCCTACCAAAGGAAATCTGATGCTTGCAAAGAATTCTCTGATGCTTGCACGTCAGGGGTATGACTTGATGGATAAAAAGCGGAATATTCTTCTGAAAGAGCTGATGGGACTGATCGATGAGGCGAAAGACATTCAGGAAGAGATCGATGCAACCTTTACAAAAGCATATGCCTGCCTGCAGCGTGCCAATATCGAACACGGGATCAGTAAAGTCCAGGAACTGGCATTTACTGTTCCGATCGAGGATTCGCTGAAGATGCAGACCAGAAGCATCATGGGAACGGAGATCCCGCACATCAAGTATGATGCGAAGCAGAATGATCTGACGTATTCGTTCAGCACGACACATGAGTCGGTGGATATTGCAAGAGAAGCTTTCCGGGAAGTGAAGGAACTTACGATCAAGCTGGCTGAGGTGGAGAACTCGGCGTACCGTCTGGCCGCAAATATCAAGAAGACACAGAAGCGGGCGAATGCGCTTAAGAATATTACGATACCGATGTATACGAATCTGGTGCATACGATCAGTAATGCGCTGGAGGAGAAGGAAAGAGAAGAATTTACACGGTTGAAGGTGATAAAGAGGATGAAAATGTAACGACAAATTTTGCAAAGTAATTCCACTTATCCCCAACAAAAGAGGAGTTATCCACGGGAAACTGTGGATAACTCCTCTTTTGTCTGATAATTCCGATGCATGAATCGACATAGAATGACAACGATTATAATGAACGGGATTTTTCTGTACTTACATTAATGCATTCGATTACAGCACCACGCATGCCGGCTTTTTCAAGAGCCTCGCAGCCTTCGATGGTTGTTCCGCCAGGGGATGTGACCATGTCTTTTAATTCACCCGGATGTCGAGTGCGCCATAGAGAATGGCACCGCCCATATTGCCACATCCGATAATTCCGATTTTTTTGTGATCATAATAATTCCTCCTAGTTTGGTCATGAGATGTTTTAGAGCAGATATTTATAAAGTGTACAGTATGCAATGACAGGAGCTTTAAGGAGTCAGCTTATGAAGCTCCCACGCTTTCTCAATACTTCCCGGTGTTTCCATCAATAATTTCGTTCCTTCTGCCATACATCTCGCAACGTAGAACATACCTTTCTGTCCGATGGTCATACCGGCCTGTTTGGCAGCAGCCCAGTGATGAAGCGGGGTACCTTTACACATCGTAGCGGCACTTAAGGTGATCAACGGGACGGTGTGGCTGACCTGTGAAGCGTCCGTGCCGATAGCGATCGGAACCGGTTCATCTTCAAGCGGTTCCAGGCCGGAGAATAGTGTCCCGTCATTGATGAGTCCGGCTTCTTCTGTGATCTGCTTTGCAAAATCCAGCTCTTCCGGTGTATAAGCCGGTGTCGGAACTCTGGTCATAGCATCGTAATATAATTCTGTCAGTACCCGGTTAACTTTCATCTCACTGCAGCTTGCGACCAGTTCGATATCGACGGTGGTGTCTGTCATAAGAGCGGCACCTCTGGCGCAGTTGTCTACACGTTCACTTGCATCTTCGGTGCGGGAACGTAAGTAGGAGCGGATGAAATAATTTGTCTTTGCGATATCCGGAACAACATTTGCCGGAAGACCGTTATCAATGTAGGCATAATGCATACGGACATCTCCCGGTACGTGTTCACGGAGATAATTGACGCCTACATTCATGAGTTCAGCGGCATCCAGGGCGCTGCGGCCTTTTTCCGGTGCTTTGGCAGCATGGGAACTAAGTCCGTGGAATGTGTAGTTCTTAATGTCCTGTGCCTGCCAGATATCGTTGCTGACACGGTTGCGGTCGAATGGATGCCAGGTAATAGCAACATCGAGGTCATCAAAGACTCCCTGATCGTTCATCACAATCTTGCCGGACATGATCTCTTCGGCCGGGCAGCCATAGACGCAGATCGTTCCGGCTGCACCGGTTGCTTCCATATCGGCTTTTAATGCACATGCCGCTGCGGCAACGGCTGTTCCAAGCAGGTTGTGTCCGCAGGCGTGTCCGACACCTGCCAGAGCATCGTACTCGGCCAGGAATCCGAGGATTGGTTTTCCACCTCCCCAGACTGCGGTAAATGCGGTGTCGATACCGGCTGTTTTCCATGTTATTTTAAATCCCTGGCTTTCCAGATAATCTGCCAGGCATTTGGAAGAAAGTGTCTCCTGATATGCAAGTTCCGGGTGATGAAAAATGTAATCAGCGATATTCACCAGTTCTTTCTGATGATCGTCGAGCCAGCTGGCAATGATATTGTCAGGTGTATGTTCAGTTGTTAGTGTATTCAAAATATAGATACCTCCTCATAGAATCGGGTGTTTATCTATCATTTTAGCACAGAAAAACAGGATGTAAATAGATTTCATAGTTTTCTTATATGAAAAGTAAAAACTATTCAACCGGATAAAGCCCGTCCAATACATCCAGATATTCCTGCCCAAATGTATCTACATAATCAGTAAGTGCAAGTTTCACTGCCGCTTCTCCTTTTTCACCAAGATTATGGATCAGGGCCTGACTGACGGTATATTTCAAATGTGCCGTATGGAAATTAAAATCTTTCATACAGGAAGTTCCAAGCTCAGCCTTTTTCTCCGCCAGTTCTTTTACCTCTTCCTGTGAGAGCGGATGTCCCCAGTCGAATTCGCAACGATCACCGCCCCAGCTCATAGATGTGGCAGTCGGGGTACAGACGAAGTCGGAACGGAATCCCCGGTAAACAGCATTGTCTACATTGACGCAATAATATTTCCCATATTCGGTAATGTTATGCTTTTTCCATGCTTCACACCAGGCACATTTGGCAATGTAAGTCTGAAGTGTCGGTTCGGTGCGAAGTGTTCCGAAGTCCATTTGTCCGGCGTAATCCGGTTTCCATTCACCGTATGCCTGATTGGTCATTGTAGTCAGTTCATCACCGTGTGCGAGAGCATTTGCCGCCATGCGGGCACCCCGTTCATTTCCATAGGTAGTCATTCCGGCAAGGATTGCGTCTTTTCCGGCTTCACCGCATAATTCAATTGCATGTTTGGCGAGAAATGCGAACATCATGGCGTGATGTTCGATTTTGCAGCTGACAGGACAGACTTTATTTTCATTTTCATTCATATTAAAAACTCCTTTCGACATTTGTAAGTGATAATCTATTTATTACAATACTACATTGTAGTGAAAAAGTCTCGAGAAAAGGCTTGATAAAAAGGAAAAAAGCGGTATGATAGTAAAAAAGAAAAAGCAATTACTTAAAAGTGAGAATAAAGTTGAAAATTAAAGAGGAAAAAAGTATGAGCAGGAAAAAGTTAAAAAATAGAAGACGAAAAGATCGTGCACAGAGAAAGATTCTGATTGCAGCAGTCTGCATAGCAGCAGTGATCATAGGTGTGGGAATCGGCGGGCATGTTATAAAAAAGAATGCCGGTAAAACGATGACAACGGCCGAGACGGAAAGTAAAAAGGCAGTATCAAAGAAAAAAGCAACTGCAAAAAAACTTACGATCAATGAGAATGAAACTGATGCATCCAATAAAGAAAATCAAGGCCAAAAAGATCAGGCAGATGACAGAAGTGAATTTGCAGTTCAACCAGGAAGAAAAGTGGGTACAACAGAACAATCGGATGAAAAAGTTGTCTATCTGACGTTGGATGACGGACCGTCTAAGAATACGCAGGCGGTGCTGGACATTTTGGATAAATACAATGCGAAAGCAACGTTTTTTGTTACAGGAGCCATGCCGGAATATAAAGATATGATCAAAAAGGCTTATGATAAGGGACATACGATCGGAATGCATACATATTCTCATGATTACGCAAAGGTGTATGCATCTGTTGATGCATATTTTCAGGATCTTGACCAGATTGGACAGCTTGTAAAAGAAGAGATCGGCTATGTTCCGTGTTTTATCAGATTTCCGGGAGGATCTTCGAATACCATATCTGCAAGTTACACGAAGGGAATTATGACAACGCTTACGCAGGAGGTTCAGGCAAGAGGATATCAATATTATGACTGGAATGGAAGTTCGGGAGACGGGGCCGTGAGAACAACGGAACAGCTTGTGGATCAGGCAACCAGTTTCCAGGACAATAATATCATCCTGCTGTCACATGATTCCGAGACAAAAGATACAACTGTGGAAGCGCTGCCGAAAATTATTGAATATTATCAGTCACAGGGATATGTGTTCAAAGCATTGGATCTTAACAGCTATGTTGCACATCATGGTGTGAATAATTAATTATATATGTAGGGAAATGTGTTGATGGTTGTTGTACTTATGCTGAATAGAATAACGGAAGATTTGGCGGAAAACATGTAAATACAAAGAAGAAAAATGATGTTATCAACCAGAGTGAGACTACAAAGCCAGGTTCTGTCTCGTGAGGAGAACGGGTCTTGCCGGAAATATATTCAGACATTCCAAATGAAAATATTACACTGGAATAAAAAAGCAGGATGTCTAAGATCAGGAAATTCCGGCCGAGAATCCCGGAATATGTGTAAAAAACAGAAACAGTAAAAAACATTCCGAGAAGCACACCCAGATACCGACAGTAAAAGAACGGTAAAACAACCGGATGCAGAGACAGATATTCCCATATGCTTACGAATAAAAAAGGAAAATATAAAAGTTTCAAATGTTCCCACACGGATTCATTAACCGGGCAGAAAAGTGCAATGATTGGAGACTGCCCGGATAAAAAATACAGGAAATGATTCAGTGTTCCGAGAAAGGCAGCGACCAGGACAAAATGCAGAGCTGTGCCTTGAATGCAGGAGATAATCTCTGTGCAGACAGTATGAAAGATTTTTTTGAAATTGGTTGTAACATAATGGATAATATGGTTCATAAATTCAACCCCCATATCAATATATGAGAGCTGTGAAAAAAATATGAAAAAAATAAAAAAGTACTTGCATTTTTTAAAACCTTATTATATAATTAATCTTGTCGTTACGGAAAGCGTGACACAGAAAATTAAAAATGCGCGATTAGCTCAGTTGGTAGAGCACCTGACTCTTAATCAGGGTGTCCA
>ERZ1673739.1638-NODE-1638-length-22994-cov-30.691835_pt1 | contig 22994 bp, 20 predicted proteins | sample MGYA00580210_ERZ1673739 | MGnify/ENA primary metagenome ERZ1673739 (study PRJEB41218, sample SAMN15661749) | gut metagenome | host: Homo sapiens | place: Canada: London | collected 2015-08-20/2019-03-30 | study: EMG produced TPA metagenomics assembly of...
CCGCCAATGATGTCCAGCAGCTCATTCGTAATCGCCTGCTGGCGGCTCTTGTTGTATTGCTTCGTCAAATCCTGAATCAACTCATTGGCATTGTCCGTGGCAGCCTGCATGGCAAGCATACGTGCCGCGTGTTCGGAAGTGTTCGAGTCCAAGAGGACCGTATAAATCTTCTGGCTCAACACTTTAGGAAGAAGCTCGGCCACCAGTTGGGAAGCAGAGGGTTCTACAATATAATCATTGTTGAAACTGCTTTTTCCGACAGTCCCGGTTGCTTCTTCGGCTACCTTGCCCAAGTCGATGGGCAGATAGTTGTCTCTCGTCAGCACTTGCGAGCCCATAGACTTGAAATGATGATAAATCAGCTCCACCTTGTCGATGCGACCTTCAAGAAACTCTTTCATCAGGCGCCCGGCAAGCTCATAAGCCTGCACATACGAAGGCTTGTCGGCCATTTCCTGATAACTGCCTTGCGGCTCATATCCCAATTTCTTTACAGCTTCTTCCACTTTCTTGCCTACGGGATACACCAGGATATTCTCCTTGCCCAACGACCGGTAGTCTTCCAATGTACGCTCCAGCATCTTTGCCACGTTGGAGTTGAAAGCGCCGCATAAAGATGAATTGGACGAGAATGCCACAATTGCCACCTTCCCTACCGGACGTTCCTCGGTATAGGGAGACTCTACCGTAACATCCGTACTCAGGAAGTTTGTCAGAATCTCGTTCAGCTTCCGTTGATAGGGCAGCATATTCTCAATCCGCCCCTGTGCCTTATGCAGCTTGGCGGACGCCACCATCTTCATCGCCGAAGTTATCTGACGCGTACTCTTGACGGAGCTTATTCTATTTTTTACCTCTTTCAGTGAAGCCATTTCATATAGTGATTAGGGGTTAGTGATTAGCGGTTAGGGGTTGCCTAACTGCCATCTACATAAATTGCTTGGCTGCCTTTGCCGCCGTCTCTTCTATCTTCTTGCAGACATTGTCATCGATGACACCCGACTTCAACACATCGAGCACCTCCATCTGATAATCTCTTTCAAGGAATTCGAGGAAACTGCGTTCAAACTCATTCACCTTCTCCAAAGGCACATCCTTCAGCAAACCGTGCGTGCCGCAATAAAGAATGGCAATCTGCTTCTCTACAGGCATCGGACTGTACTGGGGCTGTACCAGCAAACGGGTATTCTTCTGGCCCTTGTCGATGGTGAGCGCAGTAACCGGGTCCATATCGCCGCTGAACTTGGTAAATGCTTCCAGTTCGCGATACTGTGCCTGGTCTATCTTCAACGTACCCGCCACCTTCTTCATTGCCTTAATCTGGGCGTTACCGCCTACACGGCTCACGGAGATACCTACGTCGATAGCCGGACGGTTGCCCTGGTTGAAAAGGTTGGTGTCGAGGAATATCTGTCCGTCGGTAATGGAGATTACGTTTGTAGGGATGTAAGCCGACACGTCGCCCGCCTGCGTTTCGATAATGGGAAGCGCCGTCAATGAGCCGCCGCCCTTCACTCTGCCTTTCAGGCTTTCGGGCAGGTCGTTCATCTCGCGTGCCACTTCTTCCTGGTTGATAATCTTCGCCGCACGCTCCAGCAGACGGGAGTGCAGGTAGAAGATGTCGCCCGGATAGGCCTCACGTCCGGACGGACGGCGCAAAATCAAGGATACCTCACGATACGCTACGGCCTGCTTGGACAGGTCGTCATAGACAACCAGCGCATGACGGCCGGTATCGCGGAAATACTCGCCGATTGCAGCGCCGGCAAACGGGGCGTAATACTGCAACGCAGCCGGGTCGCCCGCCGTAGCTGCCACAACGATGGTGTAATCCATCGCACCGTTCTCGCGCAGTGTATTTACGATAGATGCTACCGTAGAACCTTTCTGGCCGATAGCTACGTAGATACAGTATACGGGGTCGCCTGCCTCGTAGTTGGCACGCTGGTTAATGATGGTATCGATGGCAATCGCGGTCTTACCCGTCTGACGGTCGCCGATAATCAGCTCACGCTGCCCGCGGCCGATAGGAATCATGGCATCGACAGCCTTCAGACCGGTCTGCAACGGCTGGTTTACCGGCTGACGGTAAATAACGCCCGGAGCTTTACGCTCCAACGGCATTTCGCAAAGCTCGCCTCCTATCAGCCCCTTGCCGTCCAACGGTTCGCCCAACGGGTCGATAACACGTCCCAACATACCCTCGCCTACCATAATGGAAGCAATACGCTTGGTACGTTTCACCACGAAGCCTTCCTTGATTTTATCCGTAGGGCCTAACAACACAGCACCTACGTTATCTTCTTCAAGGTTCATCACGATGGCTTTGATACCGTTGTCAAACTCCAGCAACTCGTTCGCTTCGGCATTACGCAACCCGTAGATACGCGCCACGCCATCGCTGACTTGCAGCACCGTACCGATTTCGTCCAGTTGCACGCGGGTGTCGATGCCTTCCAACTGTTTGCGCAGAATATCGGAGACTTCGCTTACTTTTATATTTTCAGACAACATTTTATTTAGCAATTAATGTTTAGTGATTAATGATCGGTATTCGGTTATATCACTAACCACTGTTATACAATTCTTCTGTTCTTATCAATGAACTGCTGTTTCACTCTCTTTAGCTGGGTAGCAATACTGGCATCCAGACGGAAATCGTTGATGTCGAATATGAATCCGCCTTCGATTGAAGGGTCAACATCGGTCTGTAACTCCATTTTGGCATGTAGCAAATGGGAAGCGCTATTTCGGATGCGTTCCCAAATCTCACGACTTACGGGTACGGCAGTCGTCAGTTTCGCTACACCGATATGTCTGCTCTTTCTGTATAAGTCCAGATAGCTCAAACAGATATATTGCAGAAATGCCTCACGCCTGTTTTTTAATATCAGCGTAACGAAACGGGACAATTCCTGCCCGGCAGGAGCATCCCCCACTGCTGCGGTACAGATAAGCGAGAATTTCTCCTGTACCGGCAGTACAGGGTTCTCCAATGCCGCACGCAAATCAGGATGCTTCCTGAAGCTCCTGCTCAACGTGCGCATTTCCGTATACAGCCTGTCTTCCGTACCCGTGCTCTTGGCATACTCCATGAGAGCCTTTGCATACCGCATCGAAACAATTCCTATATCCATTTTTCCAAAGATTAATGATTAGCGATTGGCCGTCAGCATTTCATCCAGCATACGGTCAATCATTTCCATCTGGTCTTGCTCTTTGTCCAGATTATGACGGATTATCTTCTCCGCAATATCTACCGATAGTACAGCAACCTGACGGCGGATATCACGGATAGCTTCTTCCTTCTCTTGCTGAATCTGCTGTTTCACATCATCCAGCTCTTTCTGTGCAAGGGCTTCGGCATGTTTACGCGCCTCGACAATAATCTTGTCACGCTCGTGCATTGCTTCCCGCATGATGCGCCCCTGCTCCTTGTTTGCAGCAGCAATCAACGCATCACTCTCCTCTTTCAGTTTGGCGAGCTGGGCGTTTGCCTGACGTGCCACTTCCAGCGACTGGTCTATGTAGGCCCTACGCTCTTCCACCATTTTCGTAATGACGGGAAAGCCGTATTTGGCCAATATTACAAAAACCACGCCGAATGAAAGGAGCATCCAGAACAGCAGACCACTATCAGGTAATAACAATGACATAATTTAATTTTTTTATAAGAAGAATACCAACAGACACACAACAACCGCCAACAATGCAACACCTTCAATCAAGGCAGCGGCAATAATCATGTTCATACGAATATCTCCCGATGCTTCCGGCTGGCGTGCAATGGCTTCCATGGCAGAACTACCAATCTTGCCAATACCCATACCTGCACCGATAACAGCCAAACCAGCACCCAGGGCAGCGCCCAATTTACTAACTCCAACACCTGCCGCAGCAGCTTGCAATAATACAGATAGTAACATAACTTTCAAATTTTAAATTGTTATTTTATTAATGTTTATATTCCGAATAATCTTATCATTTTCTCATTTTATCGCCTTCTTCTCACCGGCTTTCTCCGTGTGCTCTTCCTGTGCCAGACCGATAAACACCGCCGACAGCATGGTAAACACATACGCCTGGATAAAGGCCACCAGCAATTCCAATCCGTTCATAAAGATATTGAACAGCACCGAAGCTACCGTCAGCGAACCGTTCAAGGCAGGTCCCATACTCGCCGATATGAATATCAGGCACGTAAGCACCAGCATCGCCATGTGTCCTGCCAGCATATTGGCAAAAAGACGTATCATCAAGGCAAACGGCTTCGTAAAGATTCCGAAGAACTCGATAAACGGCATCATGGGCACAGGCACTTTCAGCCACCAGGGCACATCGGGCCAGAAAATATCTTTCCAATATGTCTTGGTTCCGAAAATATTAACGGCAAGGAATGTGCACACGGCCAGCACCATTGTAATTGCAATGTTACCGGTGACATTTGCCCCGCCCGGAAACACTGGAATCAATCCCATAAGGTTGTTTATGAAGATAAAGAAGAACGCAGTAAGCAAGTAAGGGGCAAACTTACGGTACTTCGGTCCTACACAGCTCTTTATGACATCATCATTCACCATCATAATGAACATCTCCATAAACCCGACGAAACCGCCCGGAGCCGCACTGTCCTGAGGATGCCTGCGATACCAGCGGGCAACGCTCAGTACGATGACTATCAATAATACACTGTTGATGAGCAATGCCAGCGTAACCTTCGTAATGGATATATCCCACGGGCGCACCTCATTGCCTGCTGCATCGTGCTCCACCAGCTTTCCTTCGTACTTGCTGCCTTCCGGAGCAATGGAAAGTCCCTCGTAACTGCCTCCGTTCTCCTCCAGACGGGAAGAAAGGAATACGTGCCACCCCGTTGTGCCGCTATATACAATGACGGGCAACGGAATGATAACCTTCGTTTCTCCGAAATCGGTGATGTGCCATTCGTACGAATCGCCGATATGCCCGAACACGATTTCCTTTACGTCTACCGTATTCTCCTCTTGCTCGGCAGGAGTCACATCGTCACGTTGGGCCATGCTGTCGAGTTCGGCCACAAGGCCGTTTTGCGCTGCGGGAATACTGTCGGCCTGCATAGAAACGGCAGGCAATGACAACCCACATGCCAGCAATACTCCGGTTAGTATGTTACGCAATTGTTTCATTTTCTTGTCTCTTTTTCTTTTTCAGCTTCCGGTTCATTTCAAAAGTGAAGAAAAACCAGGAGTCATAAGTCAAATATATCAGATAGTTAGCGATGAACGTCAACAGGAACTCTTTTGCTTCCTCACGCACTGCAACGCAATACACCAGCATCACAATGATAGATGCAAGCATCCGCATAACACGCATCAGCAGGTATATCTGCAACATCCGCCCCGGCATCCGGTAACGGCAGCTTTCAACCATGTTTATCATAAACATGCCGAAAACAAGGAAGAATACAGGTATCAGCGGATAACCGCCGAAATAGTGGTGCGGGAATACCGAATAATAAACCCATCCGCCTATGCCGCCCACCAATACCGTTAGAAGCGCCACTTGCCACAAATAGTTCCGTTTTGTTATACTCACATCAATCCGATTTAAGGTTGGTAATCAAAAAGAGTCAGTCTATACAAACCGAAACTCTGTTGCTGTTCATCTCTACAAAACCGCCATGAATATCCAGTGCACGTTCTTCGCCGTCTTTCGTTACATAAGCCAGCGTACCTGCCTTCAACGACGATACAATGGGTGCATGTTGCACCAGAATAGTAAACGAGCCAAGCGTACCCGGCAATGTTACACTATCTACTTCGCCTGTGAAGATTTCCTTTTCCGGCGATACAATATCCAAATGCAGTCCTTTCATCTTTATAGTCTACTGAATTTTTATTTCTTTGCCTGTTCCAGCAATTTCTTTCCCTTCTCTATTGCTTCCTCGATAGTGCCGACATTCAGGAAAGCCGGTTCGGGCAGATAATCGACTTCACCGTCCAGAATCATTTTAAACCCTTTAATGGTATCTTCTATAGAGACCATTGTACCGGGAACTCCGGTAAACTGTTCGGCCACAGCAAAAGGCTGTGACAAGAAACGTTGTACACGGCGGGCACGATTTACCAATGTGCGGTCGGCATCCGAAAGTTCTTCCATACCGAGGATAGAGATAATATCCTGCAACTCCTTGTTGCGTTGGAGAATCTGCTTTACGCGCTGGGCTACTTCGTAATGCTCCTGACCTACGATATGCGGGTCGAGAATACGAGAGGTGGACTCCAACGGGTCGACAGCCGGATAGATGCCAAGTTCGGTAATCTTACGGCTCAATACCGTTGTTGCATCCAAGTGCGTGAAAGTAGTGGCGGGTGCAGGGTCGGTCAGGTCATCGGCAGGAACATATACTGCCTGTACGGAAGTGATGGAACCGTTGCGTGTAGAAGTAATGCGTTCCTGCATAGCACCCATTTCCGTTGCAAGTGTAGGCTGATAACCTACGGCCGAAGGCATACGTCCCAACAGGGCAGACACCTCGGAACCGGCCTGGGTGAAACGGAATATGTTATCAATGAAGAACAATATATCGCGCGGACCGTTCGTTTCAGACCCCATGTCACGGAAAGATTCCGCTACCGTCAAACCGGACAACGCAACCGACTGGCGCGCACCCGGCGGCTCGTTCATCTGACCAAATATCAGGGACACCTGTGATTTGGCCACTTCGTCATAGTCCACTTTGGAAAGATCCCAATGACCTTCTTCCATTCCTTTCTTAAACTCTTCGCCATAGCGGATTACACCGGATTCAATCATCTCCCTCAGCAGGTCGTTACCTTCACGGGTACGCTCTCCCACTCCGGCAAACACGGAAAAACCGTTCTGCTTCTTGGCGATATTATTGATTAACTCCTGGATGAGTACAGTCTTGCCTACACCCGCACCACCGAACAGACCAATCTTACCGCCCTTACTGTATGGCTCCAGCAGGTCGATAACCTTGATACCCGTATAGAGTACTTCTTGTACGGTAGTCAAATCTTCAAATTTAGGGGGTTCGCGGTGGATAGGATAGGCACCTGTACGGTCCAGTTCTTTCATTCCGTCGATAGAGTCTCCTACGACATTCATCAGACGGCCTTTGATTTGTTCTCCTATCGGCATAGTGATCGGTCCGCCCAACGGGTAAACTTTCATGCCTCTCTGCAGACCATCCGTACTATCCATAGCTACGGTTCTTACGGTGTTTTCACCAATGTGCTGCTGTACTTCTACAATCAGCCTTTTACCGTGATTCTTTCTTATTTCCAGTGCGTCGTGAATGCTTGGCAGCATCAGCTCTGCCTCTGTTCCTTCAAAATAGACGTCTACAACAGGTCCGATAACCTGAGAGATATGTCCAACAATCTGTGACATAAGCAATCTTTTTATATTCTATTTTCCTAATTATTTCCAGTAAAATTGTAAGTCGCTGCATGGAATCTTCCATCAGTCATGTCGCGTCTTTCATCGTTCAAATTCACTTGCTCTACTAACATTCGCGCCAGACTGTTTGTTCATTCAAAATAGTTACATAAACAACTTCGCAAATGTATAAACAAATCACGTCTAATTGTTCTCCTTAAAAGCATTTTTTCTATAAATTACACTATTTTGAACGATTAATACTACAATGGGAACAATTTGTTCCACACATAATAACGTTGGTTAACAATCGGTAATGCACCTAATCATAAAAAGCCATCCGTATTCTCCTAAAAAATAAGCCCTGTCTCGCGACAAGGCTTATTCACAACACAAACACAAAATAAAACACGACAAAACTACTATGCAATCTTACCTGTCTATGCCGGGGAGGCATATGTACTAATTACGGATATTCACATATACATAAGCAGCGTCAGGCCGATTTGCATGTAATAAACAAATGCGGGGAAGCATTTGTTTATTTTCTGTATGTTAAAAAGTTCAAAATCATCATTCTTATTGAATGCCTCTCTCACGAAGCTTCAACTGCCAGTTCCATGCGGAGCGCAAAGTATCTTCAATACCTACTTCCGCTTTCCAGCCCAGCTCTTCGTTTGCCAGTTTCGGATCGGCCCACACCTTTACTATGTCTCCGGCACGACGACCTACAATCTGGTAGTTCAGCTTCACACCGGTTGCCTTTTCAAACGCATTGATCAATTCCAATACGGAAAGGCCGCGTCCGGTACCGATATTGAACACTTCCACTTTTTCCTTCTGTTTCTTCTCCAGGATACGGCGGATAGCTACAACATGAGCCTTTGCCAAATCCACCACATTGATGAAATCGCGGATACAGGAACCGTCAGGAGTATCGTAATCGTCACCGAATACACTCAATTTCTCACGGATACCGATAGCCGTCTGGGTGAGGTACGGTATCAGATTCTGCGGCACACCGTTAGGCAATTCACCGAGCAGTGCCGAAGGATGGGCGCCAATCGGGTTGAAGTAACGCAGCAGAATCGCATTGATGGGAGCACCGGAAGCAACCGTATCACGAACAATCTCTTCGTTGATTTGCTTCGTATTTCCGTACGGGGATTCCGCCTTCTTGATAGGAGCCTCTTCCGTTACGGGAAGATGGTCGGGCTGGCCATATACGGTACAGGAAGAAGAGAATACAATGCCCTCCACTCCATGCTTAGGCATCAGTTCGAGCAGGTTTATCAGGGAAACCAAGTTGTTGCGGTAATAAAGCAACGGTTTTTCCACAGACTCTCCCACCGCCTTGCTTGCCGCAAAATGGATAATAGCCTTGATACCTTTATATTTAGCAAACACAGCGTCGAGACCGGCGTAATCCAGGCAATCCAATTTCTCGAATGCAGGACGGATGCCCGATACCTTTTCAATGTTGTCTACAACATCTGCGCTGGAGTTTGACAGATTATCGATAATAACGACTTCATAACCTGCGTTCTGAAGTTCTACCACAGTATGAGAACCAATATAGCCGGTTCCGCCTGTAACCAAGATTTTCTCTTTCATATTAATATAGATAATTTAGCTTTTAGGTTATCATTAGGCTACAAATGTAAGGAAATAAATTCATAAAGCACGTACATGACCGGTAAAAATTAATCAAAGAATATTCACCCCTGACCGTGTGCGATAACTTTGCCCATAAAAGACAAAGCGAAGAAACCGCCCTCTTCTTTTACAAAGAGAACCGGTTCTTCGCTTTAGCTTAAATTCAGAGTATATCTTAGAGCTTAACTACGCCGGAGAAGCCCATGAATGCCATAGCCAGCAAACCGGCAGTAATCAAAGCTATCGGAGTTCCCTGCATGCCCTTCGGCACGTTCACCAGACTCATCTGTTCGCGCAGACCTGCAAAGAGCGTCAGCGCCAGACCGAAGCCGATAGCCGTAGAGAATGCATAAACCACACCGGTCAGCAAATCATAATCTTTCTGGATAACGAGGATAGCCACACCGAGAATACAGCAGTTCGTTGTAATCAGAGGCAAGAACACACCTAAAGCCTGGTATAAAGAAGGAGATACTTTTTTCAGGATAATCTCCACCATCTGCACCAATGCGGCAATCACAAGGATAAAGGTGATGGTTTGAAGATAGCCCAGACCGAAAGCATCGAGCACAAACTTCTGAATGAGGAACGTTACGATTGTAGCAATAGTAAGCACGAATGCCACTGCTGCCGACATGCCCAACGCCGTCTCCACTTTCTTGGATACGCCCAGAAACGGACAGATACCCAGGAATTGCGACAACACAATGTTATTGACAAAGATTGCCGAGATAAATATCAATATATATTCCATAATATCAATTCTAATTATGAATTACAAATTATGCTTTCTTGAAGCTGTTAACCAACGCAATGAGGTATCCCAAAGCAATAAACGCACCCGGTGCAAGAACAAATACCAACATACCGTATTCTTCGGGAAGAATCGTGAGGTTGAATATCTTGCCTGTGCCCAGGAATTCGCGGACAGCACCCAATAAAGTCAATGCGATAGTAAAACCTAATCCCATACCCAAACCATCGAAGAAGGATGCCACTGGATTATTTTTGGCAGCAAAAGCCTCGGCGCGGCCCAGTACGATACAGTTTACCACAATCAGCGGAATAAACAAGCCCAGTGTCGCATAAAGTGCGGGAACGTAAGCCTGCATCACCATTTGCAGCAGTGTTACGAACGATGCGATTACAACAATGAAAGAAGGAATACGCACCATATCCGGAATAAGGTTCTTGATAGCGGAAATCACCACATTGGAACAGATAAGCACGAACATCGTTGCCAGTCCCATACCCATACCGTTGATAGCAGATGAAGTCGTACCCAATGTAGGACACATACCAAGCAGGAGTACAAACGTAGGATTCTCTTTTACAATCCCGTTCATCAATACTTTAAAATTATTCATATCTCTACTCCTTTCTTATTTAGCACTGACAGAATCAGTGAGTTCAACTTTAATAGTAGCTCCCGTAGCCGTATTTGCTTCAGCAGCCTCTTCCACATTCTTTTGAGTAGCTCCCGTAGCGCTGTCAGCGGTATTCTGACCTGCATAGGCAGCATATGCAACGTTTACGGCATTCAGGAATGCGCGCGAAGTAATGGTTGAAGCTGTAATGGCATCTACCTTACCACCGTCCTTGCTTACAGTCAGAGAAGCTTCACCGGGATTCATACCTGTAATATCTCCCTTGTTTCCCTTCTTGAACCAGTCGGCAGCCTTGGAGCCCAATCCCGGAGTTTCCACATGCGACAGCAGCGAGTAATCGATAATCTTGCCTTCGGCATCGAAGCCTACCAATACCTTCAGCTCACCGCCAAAGCCCATAGAAGTCGCTTCAACAGCAGCACCGATGAATTTGCCTTCTTTAGTGGCGGGATACACAGCATATTGGACACCGTTTACCTCCTGAGTCTTTTTTTCAGCAATCGGGTCATTGTCAAAACCCGGAACCACGGCGCTGACAGCATCGCTCAACGTCTTGGCATTGGCCTGCGCAATAGGTTCTTTCGTCAGTTCATTTACATAAGCCAGCAATGCTACGGATATCGCAGTAACCCCCGTAAGCACCAGCAACATATTCTTTAAGGATGATTCTAACTTTTTCATTTCTTCTTCGCTACCTCCCCAAAGCGTTTAGGTTTAACATATGTGTTGATAAGCGGAGTAAACGCATTCATAATCAGAATAGCGAACGACATACCTTCGGGATATGCACCGAACAGACGGATGATGACCGTGAGCAGACCGATACATACACCGTAAATCAACATTCCCTTATGGCTCATCGGAGAAGTTACATAATCCGTAGCCATGAAGATAGCACCCAGCATCAGACCACCGGACAGCAGTTGCACCACCGGAGATACATAGATTTCCGGATTAACCCAGTACATGATGCCGGAGAAAACGAATACCGTAGCCAAAATGGATACAGGAATGTGCCATGTAATAATCTTCTTCCACAACATATAGGCCAGTCCCAACAGCAGGGCCAATGCGCTGACTTCACCCAGACAACCGCCGTTATTACCGATCAGCAAGCTGAAAGATGAGGGAAGGTCGCTCAAAGACATGCCCGGAGCACCGCCGATTACACCTTTCATTATAGCCAACGGTGTAGCAGCCGTAGTGGCATCCGTATAAGCAGTCAGTTGTCCTACGGCAGGCCATGTGGTCATCTGCACAGGGAACGACAGCAACAGAAACACACGTCCCGCCAATGCCGGGTTAAAAGGATTACAACCCAAACCTCCGAAAGACATCTTGCCTACACCGATAGCAAACAAGGCGCCCAGAATGATAATCCAGACAGGAAGGTTGGAAGGTAAGTTGAATGCCAGCAACACACCGGTGATAATAGCGGAACCGTCACAAATGGTTGTGGTTTCTTTCTTCATCAGAAATTTGCCGATAGCCCATTCAAAGAACAGACAGGCTGCTACGGAAGTAGCCGTAACAATCAGCGCGCCCAGTCCGAAAAAGTAAAGCGATACAAGAAATGCAGGAATCAATGCTATCAGCACGCCGTACATATTCTTCTGCACGCTGTCACCGCCGTGAACGTGGGGCGAAAGGGATACGATTAATTTATTCATAAGATTATACTAAATCAATTCTTTCATTTTTTTACCTGACGTGCACGTATCATCGCTCCTACCTTACCCTTACCCAAACGGATATAGTCCAGCAACGGACGGTTGGAAGGACAAGTGAACTGGCATGAGCCACACTCGATACACGACATGACATCTTCTTTCTCTACTCTTTCAAAATCGCCGTGAGCCGATACGGTAGCAAGCAAGTAGGGTTCCAGCCCCATAGGACAGGCACTCACACATTTGGCGCAACGGATACATGGCTGCACCTCACCGCGCTTGGCTTCCTTATCGTTCATAATCAGGATGCCGGAACTGCCTTTCGCAGTCGGCACATCCGTATTTACCAGCGCCTTGCCCATCATCGGACCGCCGCCGATAATCTTGCCCGTATCTTCGGGCAGACCGCCGCAAGCGTCAATCAACTGCTTCATCGGCGTACCGATACGCGCCAGGAAGTTGGAAGGCTTGGACAAAGACTTGCCGGTAACGGTAATGACACGCTCAAACAGCGGTTTATTCTTCTGAACAGCCTGATATACGGCAAATGCAGTACCTACATTCTGTACAACGGCACCCGTGGAGATAGGCAATGCACCGGCAGCAACCTGGCGACTGATAACAGCGTCTATCAACTGCTTTTCACCGCCTTGCGGGTACTGCACTTTCAAGGGCACAACCTCGATACCGGCATAGCCGGCAGCTACTTTCGTCATCAGCTGGATAGCATCGGGCTTATTATTCTCAATACCGATGAATGCCTTGTTCACCTTAACGGCTTTCATCAGGATAGAAACACCTACCATGATTTCTTCGGCATGCTCCAGCATCAACTGGTGGTCGGCAGTAAGGTACGGCTCGCACTCCACGGCATTGATTATGACACATTCCGCCTTGAATGCAGGCGGCGGGCACAACTTCACCTGTGTAGGAAAACAAGCGCCTCCCAAACCTACGATACCGGCATCTGCAATCTTCTTCACGATTTCCTCGGCTGTGAGATTGCACTCTTTTACCAATGTATCGGTACGGTCTATGGTCTCTTCCCACTCATCCCCCTCTACATCAATGAATACAGCCGGTTTGGCGTATCCGCTGGCATCGACGATAGTGTCGATTTTTGCGACCTTTCCGCTGACAGACGAATGGATAGCCGCTGATACGAAGCCGCCGGGTTCGGCAATCTTTGTACCTACTTTCACAACATCACCTTTAGCAACGATAGGCTTTGCAGGAGCGCCGATATGCTGGCTCAACAAGATAACGGCTTTTGCCGGAATCTCTGCCTGTACGATAGGCTGATGTGCTGAAAGTTTATTTTCGTGTGGATGAACTCCACCGATTGAAAATGTCTTCAACATACAATTCTGTATTTTTAGTCGTTTAATTTCTTTTAATATTATGCTTCAGTTTTCGGAGTTTCCGGAGCAGCAGTTTCAGAAGCTTGGGAAGTTTCCGCTGTTTTTTAGGAGCTTCTGCGGGCTTTGCAGGAGTTTCCACCGGCTTCTTCGCAGCTTCCGCAACTTTCTTCACCGGCTCTGCAACCTTGGAAGCGACGGCCTCTCCTTCTGCTTTCGGTTTACGCGGCGGGAAATTGAGGGCGATTATCGTACCTTGCGGACAAACTTCTTCGCATTTACGGCAAGACTTACATTTGTTCGGATCGATGTATGCCAGATTGTTCTCCAGCGTAATTGCCTCGAACGGACATACCTTTACACACTTGCCACAGCCGATGCAGGCTACGGTACAGGCCTTACGGGCTACAGCACCCTTATCCTTGTTTACGCACTGCACATAAACGCGGCGGGATTTCTTGCCTTGCGGACGGATTTCGATAATATTTCTCGGACAAGCCTTGGCACATGCGCCGCAAGCAGTACACTTGCTTTCGTCTACCTCGGGAAGTCCGGTTTCGGGATTCATGCGGATAGCACCGAACTGGCAGGCAGACACACAGTCGCCACATCCCAAACAGCCAAAGCTGCATCCCGTTTCGCCACCGTAAAGAGAAGCTGCGATAGCACAGCTCTTCGCACCGTCGTATTGATTGACACGAGGACGGTTGGCACACGTTCCGTTACATCTTACCACTGCAACCATCGGTTCGGCAGCAGCAGCATCCAATCCCAGGATTTCGGCAACTTTCGTCATGACAGGCTGTCCGCCCACCGGACAAAGTTTACCTTCCAACGAACCTGCCTTGACGCAAGCATCGGCAAATCCGCTACAACCCGGGTAACCACATCCACCGCAGTTTGCCTGAGGCAGCACGGCTGCCACTTGTGCAATTCGCGGATCTTCATACACGGCAAATTTCTTGGAAGCCACGTAAAGAATAACCGCCGCAACCAGCGCTATGGCCCCCAATGAAATTACTGCAATCAGAATTACATTCATAAATTAGTTGTTTATTAATTATTTGTTTTATGTATTAGTTAGTTCATCGGTTTAATCGAGAAAGAGAACTTCTTTCCCAATCGCGACTTGTTCAGCCACAATATATAATAATAAGGTATAAGGAGCCCTAACGAACACAGTGCAGAGACCAGTTCGTCGTGCCACATAGCCATAAAAGCAAAAAGGGAAAAGATTAAAACAAGAAAAGGAAACACAAACGCAAGCAGAACCGCCATTACCCCCATAGACAATTCTCCGACAACCCATACACGGTCACCGGGCTGATAAGAAGAACTTTCATCTATAACATCGATAAGCTTTTCTTTTGTATCGGCAGAACTGCAATGTCCCTTGATACTGCATGAAACACATGCTGAAGTTTGAACAATCCTCACCTGAAGATGAGTGCCGTTTATGTTTTCCACAATACCCTGATGTCTTATAGTATCCGCCATTTTGCAAAGTGTGCATTACAAATCGCGGCAAATTTACGCATTATTTGCGAACTGCAAGGGATTAGAGTGCTTTTTCTGTGTACGTAAACGCTCTTTTTCCTGTTTTTCGCAGTTTTTCGCTATTTTTTCTTCTGAAAAACAAAAAAGAGCGCCCCGCTGTCAGCGGAGCGCCCCCTTTAATCATTCGCAACAGATATGGTTACCATTTGTAATTGATACCGAAGCTCAACAATTCCTTCACCTGGAAATAGCTGTCGCCTTCGGTCGGTTTGGCACTGTCATCAAAACGGGCATGCACATAAAGTTTGGTGGAGAGATAACGGTTCAGCACAAAATTAATGGTGTTTTCCCATTCAATACGTGTCCACTCGTAACTGGTCTGGAAGTCCAACCGTGAATCCAGAACGATAGAAGGTATGATAGTCCACGAAAGCGTAGGCTGTATTTGAGAACCGAAATTATGCTTGACGCACTTACCCTCGTCCAGACCGAACTTCACTTCGTCCACCTCTTTATTGCCCACATAGCGCAACATATAGGTCAGCGGAGCGATAAAAACAGACAAGTTAAACTTTTCCTTTTTCAGCTTATAGTCCATACCGATACTGGACGACCAATCTGCGGGTGCAAAGAATGCTGAGACCAGCTCTTCGCTATTCGCCTTGTAACTATGGCAAAACTGTGTTTTAAATTCCGTAGTAATGGTATAATACCATTTGGATGCAGCCTGAATACCCAATTTGCTATAAAGGCGGAACTGGTCGGTGCTTACCAGGTAATCGTGGAACTCATCGGAAGGAGCTGAGTTGAAACCGAACTTGGCATCCAGCATATTCTCCCACTGGAGTTTCTCCCTATCGTTATAGTTGGCAAACAACTGTAGGTTGGCAAGCAAGGAGTTCGTACTTTCACCGCCCTTATACCAGTTGTCGGAAATATAGTTTTGCGTAATCTGCAACGAACCGTTTCCACCGGTCACCCACCAGTTGGGCTTTTGTATCACGACTTCCGCCTCTTCTTTCACTCTTGCCATGTTCTCCTGGGCAAAGAGTTTCACCACGGAAGGCTTGGAAGAGATTTCCTTTTCGATATTGTCCTTGAAAAGTTTTTTCTTCTTAATCTCTTTCTCGGTCATTACCACCAAGTCCGGACGATTGACGTACGTATTCATCATCACGCGGTCCACAACCCTATTCGCATTCTCTTTCGACAAGAAGCTCAATGTATCGAACGGCAAGAGCTCTTTCGTCATCGCAGGTACAGTATCCGGCTTCTGGAAAGTCCAGCCAACCTGCGACAGGCGTTCCATAGGAGCATAATAATAAGTGGTGGGAACAAACATACGGTAATAGTCCGGATTGTATGCAATATACCGTTCGGGAGTAGCCGGATCGTTCAAATAATCCAACACCCCGAAATATTTTTCATACAGCACAGAGACTGTATCCAACCGATACCCGTTATCGCAGGGTTTCAGCTTCAATATCCAGTTCTGGCTCCAAATACCCGACAATGTATCCGCATTCTCCGTTGCAGCCCGCTTTCTTGTACTCTTTGCAGCATTCTGGGCTATCACCGGAAAAGAAAGCAGTGCGGCAACCAATCCTATTAAAATACGTCTATTCCTCATACTTTTCTTAAAATCTATATTTGAACGCAAAATTAAATCAAAATGTTCAGATTACAAAAGGTGGAAAGTGAAAGTTTATCAGAACCTTATTACGCACAGATATTCCACTTTTTATAATTGTTTTCACCAAACTGTTATGTACTTCCTCTTTTTTTTCATAATTTTGCGCTTTAATTTTTAGAGAAAACATTTAAAAACAGTATAGCTGTGGGAGAAACAAAGTATATTTTCGTCACCGGTGGCGTTGCCTCTTCATTGGGCAAAGGTATTATTTCGTCATCCATCGGTAAATTATTGCAAGCAAGAGGTTATAAAGTAACAATTCAGAAGTTCGACCCGTATATCAATATCGACCCGGGTACGCTGAACCCTTATGAGCACGGAGAATGCTACGTAACGGTAGACGGCCATGAAGCCGATCTCGACCTGGGGCACTATGAACGCTTCCTGGGTATCCAAACCACAAAGGCCAACAATATTACAACCGGACGTATCTACAAAAGCGTTATCGACAAAGAGCGCCGCGGCGATTATCTGGGAAAGACCATTCAGGTAATCCCTCACATTACGGATGAAATCAAGCGTAATGTAAAGCTGTTGGGCAACAAATATAAATTCGATTTCGTAATTACCGAAATCGGTGGTACGGTAGGCGACATCGAGTCTCTTCCGTACTTGGAAAGCATCCGCCAGTTGAAATGGGAACTGGGTAAAGACGCCTTGTGCGTACACCTTACTTATGTACCCTATCTTGCAGCAGCCGGCGAATTGAAAACCAAACCGACCCAGCACTCCGTAAAAGAGTTGCAAAGCGCCGGTATCCAGCCCGATGTGCTGGTACTCCGCACGGAACATGAGTTGAGCAGTACCTTGCGCAAGAAAGTGGCCCTTTTCTGCAATGTAGACGAAAAAGCCGTTGTACAGAGCATCGATGCACCTACTATCTACGAAGTGCCTATTCTGATGCAGGCTCAGGGACTGGACGAAACTATCCTGAAGAAAATGGGACTTCCCGTGGGCGATACTCCGGGGCTGGGCCCGTGGCGCGCTTTCCTCGAACGCCGTCACAAGGCAGAAACGACCGAACCGGTACACATCGCACTGGTGGGCAAGTACGATTTGCAGGATGCCTACAAATCCATCCGCGAAGCCCTTTCACAAGCCGGAACATACAATGACCGCAAGGTATCCGTAGATTTCGTAAACAGCGAGAAGCTGACGGACGAAAACGTAGCGGAAGCATTGAAAGGCATGTCGGGCGTTCTCATCGGACCGGGTTTCGGCGAACGTGGCATTGCCGGAAAGTTCGTAGCCATCAAATATGCGCGTACGCACGACATTCCGACATTCGGTATCTGCCTGGGTATGCAATGCATTGCCATTGAATTTGCCCGCAACGTACTGGGATATACTGATGCCAATTCGCGCGAAATGGATGAAAAGACACCGCACAACGTTATCGACATCATGGAAGAGCAGAAGTCCATTACCAATATGGGCGGCACGATGCGTCTGGGCGCTTACGAATGCGTATTGCAAGAAGGCAGCAAAGCCTACGAGGCCTATGGCACGGAACACATACAGGAGCGCCACCGCCACCGCTATGAGTTCAACAACGCATATAAGGCAGAGTATGAAGCGGCCGGCATGCAGTGTACGGGCATCAATCCGGAATCGGACCTGGTGGAGATAGTAGAGATACCCGCCCTGAAATGGTTTGTCGGAACCCAGTTCCACCCCGAATACAGCAGTACCGTACTGCACCCGCATCCGCTATTTGTAGCTTTCGTAAAGGCTGCGATTGAAAACGAAACAAAGTAATCATCACTAATTAATAATTGAAAATTCATATTTGATTAAATGGATAAAAACACCATCACAGGCCTTGTCTTGATAGCAATCCTGTTAGTCGGATTCAGCTTTCTGAGCCGTCCGAGCAAGGAGCAACTGGCTGCACAGCAACGCTATTACGACTCCATAGCCCAAGTACAACAACGCGAAGCTGACCTGAAAGCAAAGGCGGAAGCTGCCTTGGCCAATGACAAAGAGGAACAGACGGCAGACTCTACCGCTCTCTTCTTCAACGCTCTTCAGGGAACCGACTCACAGGTTACAATACAAAACAATCTGGCAGAGCTGACAGTTGCCACCAAGGGCGGACGTATTTCGTCAGCTACGTTGAAAGAGTATATGGGACAGGACAAAAAGACACCTGTTACCCTATTCAGCGGTAACGATGCTTCTATGAACTTCCTTTTCTACAACAAGAAGGAAACCATACAGACGGAAAACTACTATTTTTCGGTGGTGAACCGTACGGACAGCACCGTAACCATGCGTTTGGCGGCAGACAGCGCCAGCTATATCGACTTTAAGTATGCCATGCACAATGACACCTATCTGGTAGACTTTACAATCGATGCCGTAGGTATGGCAAACAAGCTGGCAAACACCGACTATGTAGACATCGAATGGTCGCAGCGTGCACGTCAGATAGAAAAGGGATATACGTATGAGAACCGCCTGGCGGAGTTGACCTATAAAATTACCGGAGACGGAACCGATTACCTGTCTGCCGGCAAGAACGATGAGAAAGAAGTGGCAGAACGCCTGGACTGGATTGCTTTCAAGAACCAGTTCTTCTCTTCCGTATTCCTCGCCGATGCCAACTTTGAGAAAACGAAGCTGAACTCAAAGCTGGAGACACAGGGAAGCGGCTACATCAAGGATTACTCTGCCGAAATGAGCACTGCTTTCGACCCGACCGGCAAGACTCCGACGCAACTGTTCTTCTACTTCGGTCCCAACCACTACAAAACGCTGACCGCGCTCGATAAAGGACGCGAGGACAAGTGGGAGCTCAACCGCCTGGTATATCTGGGCTGGCCGTTAATCCGCTGGATAAACAAATGGTTCACCATCAACATCTTCGACTGGCTGTCCAGCTGGGGATTGAGCATGGGTATCGTTCTGCTGCTGATGACATTGATTGTAAAAGCAGTGGTATTTCCCGCAACTTGGAAAACGTACATCTCCTCTGCCAAAATGCGTGTACTGAAACCGAAAATAGATGAAATAGGCAAGAAGTATCCCAAGCAGGAAGATGCCATGAAGAAACAGCAGGAAGTGATGGCGCTTTACAGCCAATACGGTGTGAGTCCGATGGGCGGCTGTCTGCCGATGCTGATTCAGTTCCCCATTCTAATGGCATTGTTTATGTTCGTGCCGAGTGCCATCGAGCTGCGCCAGCAAAGTTTCTTGTGGGCCGATGACTTGTCCACGTACGATGCGTTCATCAATTTCCCGTTCCATATTCCGTTCCTGGGCAGTCACCTCAGCCTTTTCTGCCTGCTGATGACAGTAACGAATATCCTGAACACCAAATTTATGATGCAGCAGCAGGACACTGGCGCCAACCCGCAAATGGCAGCCATGAAATGGATGTCGTACCTGATGCCCGTTATGTTCCTGTTTATATTGAACGACTATCCTTCGGGACTGAACTACTACTACTTTATTTCGACGCTTGTCAGTGTGGTAACTACCATCATCATGCGCAAAATGACGAATGAGGAAGCGCTTCTGGCACAACTGGAAGCGAACAGGAAAGACCCGAAGAAAATGAAAAAGACCGGCTTCGCTGCCCGCCTTGAAGCTATGCAGAAGCAACAGGAGCAGATGATGAAAGAAAAGCAGAACAGGAAATAAACTTCCGTTCAAGATATTTTCTCAGAAGGAAGCCGGACAATGCACTTTGCCCGGCTTCCTTTTCCTTTTTTCAAGTATATCTGTCTCCCAAAAAGAGTTATCGAATGTATCCCAAAAACCTATTTATCGAATATGCAGACTAAATACACCTACAAAGAAATCTGGCTTATAGCCTACCCTATTCTCATCAGCCTGCTCATGGAGCAGATGATCGGCATGACAGACACTGCCTTCCTGGGACGCGTGGGCGAGATAGAATTAGGAGCATCCGCCATTGCAGGTATCTTCTACATAGTGATGTTCATGGTGGCATTCGGTTTCAGTATCGGAGCGCAAATTCTGATAGCACGGCGCAACGGCGAACAGCAATATAAAGAGATAGGCAACCTCTTCTACCAGGGAGTCTATTTCCAGTTGGGAATGGCAGCGGTTATGTTTGCCCTCTGTTACAGCTTCGCTCCGGTGATATTGAAACGGCTTGTCTCTTCCCAGCACATCTACGATGCGGCAATGAGCTACCTCAACTGGCGTGTATTCGGATTCTTTTTCTCCTTTACGGCAGTGATGTTCCGTGCGTTCTTTCTGGGAACGACACAGACCAAAACGCTGACGCTGAACTCAATCGTCATGGTATTGAGCAATGTCGTATTCAACTACATCCTGATATTCGGAAAATTCGGAGTACCGCAGCTCGGCATTGCCGGAGCCGCCATAGGCTCGTCGTTGGCGGAATTGGTGTCATTGATATTCTTCATCCTCTACACCCGTCACCGTATCGACATCCGCAAGTACGGACTGGACAAAATACCGGGTATCCGCTGGAACATACTCAAACGCATGCTCAACGTCTCTTTCTGGACGATGGTACAGAATTTCCTGTCACTCTCCACGTGGTTCCTGCTCTTCCTTTACGTAGAGCATCTGGGAGAACGTTCGCTGGCCGTTACCAACATCATCCGCAACGTATCGGGCATAATGTTCATGGTTATGATGGCATTCGCTTCAACCTGCGGATCGCTTGTCAGCAACCTTATCGGAGCAGGACACACCGACTGCGTGCCCGGTACTATACGGCAGCATATCCGCATAGCCTATGCGTTCGTGTTGCCGCTTGCCGTGTTCTTTGCGCTGTGCCCCAAGCTGATACTGAGCGTGTACACGGATATGCCGGAACTGCAAGAGGCAGCCGTTCCCTCGCTTTGGGTACTTTGCTCCGCCTATCTGTTCCTCGTACCCGCCAACGTCTATTTCCAGTCCGTATCGGGAACCGGAAACACGCGTACTGCCCTGGCCCTGGAGATGATAACACTGGTGGTTTATACCTGCTACATCACATACATCGTAGCCTATCTGAAACTGGACGTGGCATTTGCATGGACATCGGAAATTGTTTATTCCGTAGGAATCCTGGTGCTTTGCTATTTCTACATGAAGAAAGGGAAATGGAGTCTGAAGAAAATTTAAATTAATTTCCTATCTTCGTTACCGAAATAAATCTTCAAACATATATGAAACAATCAAACCTATTATTTATGTCGGCAGCAATGATGTTGGCATCCTGCGGCGGAACCAAAGACGCAGGACAGAACGGAACGCTTATCGAAAGATCGGATATAAAGATTGAAGGTAAGCGCATGACGCCCGAAGCGCTTTGGGCAATGGGCCGTATCGGCAGCGTAGCCGTATCGCCCGACGAGAAACAGATTGCTTACTCGGTAGCCTATTACAGCGTACCGGAAAACAAGAGCAACAACGAGTTGTTTGTCATGAATGCCGATGGCAGCAGCAACAGACAAATCACCCGCGACAGCTGGCAGGAAAGCCAACCCGTCTGGATTAAAGACGGCAAGAAAATCGCTTTCCTCTGCAACGAAAGCGGCAGCAGCCAGGTGTGGGAGATGAATCCGGACGGTACGGAACGCAAACAGCTCACCCGGTACGAGGGAGACATCGAGGGATTCGCTTTCTCGCCCGACGGGAAGAAGCTGCTTTTCATTGCGCAGGTAAAAACCGTGCAGAGCACCGCCGACAAGCATCCCGACCTGCCCAAGGCAACCGGTATCATCGTTACCGACTTGATGTACAAGCATTGGGACGAATGGGTGACAACCGCTCCGCATCCCTTCGTTGCAGACTTCGACGGCAACGGCATCAGCAACGTACAGGATATTCTGGACGGCGAACCCTACGAAAGCCCGATGAAGCCCTGGGGCGGTATCGAGCAACTGGCCTGGAGCCCTGCTTCGGACAAAGTGGCCTATACCTGCCGCAAAAAGACGGGACTGGCCTATGCCGTCTCCACCAATTCCGATATTTACATCTATGACCTTGCCACCGGGAAAACGGAAAACATCACCGAAGAGAACAAAGGGTACGATACCAATCCCCAATATTCGCCCGACGGCAAGTACATAGCCTGGCAGAGCATGGAACGCGACGGCTACGAGGCAGACCTCAACCGCTTGTTCGTCATGAACCTTGCAACCGGAGAGAAGCGTTTCGTAAGCCGCGCCTTCGAATCCAACGTAGATGCTTTCTTGTGGAACAAAGACTCGCAAAGCATATACTTCATCGGCGTATGGCACGGTGAAACGCAGATTTACAACATCGGTCTTGCCGACAATGACAGTCTGAACCGGCTTACCGACGGCATGCACGACTACGCCTCTCTTGCCCTTTGCGGTGACAAGCTCATTGCCAAGCG
>ERZ1673739.1643-NODE-1643-length-22911-cov-6.617650_pt1 | contig 22911 bp, 19 predicted proteins | sample MGYA00580210_ERZ1673739 | MGnify/ENA primary metagenome ERZ1673739 (study PRJEB41218, sample SAMN15661749) | gut metagenome | host: Homo sapiens | place: Canada: London | collected 2015-08-20/2019-03-30 | study: EMG produced TPA metagenomics assembly of...
ATCGTTGGATTTGTCCTGGCGGTGGTAAACTTTATCCGTCTGATGATCCAGTATCCGGGCAACACGATGATCTGCGTGACCGTCGTGATCAGCCTGTTCTGTACGGTCATCGTTGCGAAGACGATCGGATGCACACTGCCGATCGGGGCGAAGGTCTTAAAGCTTGATCCGGCGATCATGGCGTCACCGATGATCACGACGATCGTGGATGCGGTGAGTCTGATGGTGTACTTTAATCTGGCTTGTCATTTATTAGATATGACGGTATAGAAAAAAAGAATGTCTGTCTGCGGAACTATCCGCAGATAAATATATATCAACAGGAGATATGGATTATGGAAAAAATCAGAACAAGATTTGCGCCGAGCCCGACAGGCCGGATGCATGTAGGTAATTTAAGAACAGCTCTTTACACATACCTGATCGCAAAGCATGAAGGAGGAGATTTCATTCTCCGTATTGAGGATACAGACCAGGAGCGTCACGTTGAGGGTGCTGAGGGAATCATCTACCGCACACTGGCAAAGACCGGCCTGATCCATGACGAGGGTCCGGATAAGGACGGCGGCTATGGTCCGTATGTCCAGAGTGAGCGCCAGAAAGCCGGAATCTACATGGAGTACGCGAAAAAGCTTGTAGAAAAAGGTGAGGCATATTACTGCTTCTGTACCCAGGAGCGCTTAAATTCATTAAAGAAGACCGTAAACGGTGAGGAGATCATGGTTTACGATAAGCACTGCCTGCATCTTACCAAAGAAGAGGTAGAGGCAAACTTAAAGGCAGGAAAGCCGTTCGTTATCCGCCAGAACAACCCGAAAGAAGGAACTACAACATTCCACGATGAGATTTACGGAGATATCACGGTAGACAACGCAGAGCTCGACGATATGGTCCTTATCAAATCCGACGGATACCCAACCTACAACTTCGCAAACGTTGTGGATGACCATCTGATGAAGATCACACACGTTGTCCGCGGAAACGAGTACCTTTCTTCCTCCCCGAAGTACAACCGTCTCTACGATGCATTCGGCTGGAAAGTTCCGGTATATGTACACTGCCCGACCATCACAAACGAGGAGCACAAGAAATTAAGCAAGAGAAGCGGACATTCCTCCTTCGAGGATCTTCTCGAGCAGGGCTTTTTAACAGAGGCGATCGTAAACTTCGTTGCCCTCTTAGGATGGTCCCCGACAGACAACCAGGAGTTCTTTACTCTTGAGGAGCTTGTAAAAGCGTTCGACTACCACAATATGAGCAAGTCCCCGGCTGTCTTCGATATGACAAAGCTTCGCTGGATGAACGGCGAGTACATCAAGAAGATGGACGATGAGAAGTTCTTCGAGCTTGCAAAGCCGTACCTTGAGGCTGCGATCAAGAAACCGTTAGACTTAAAGAAGATTGCCGGAATGGTGAAGACGAGAATCGAGACACTGTGCGATATCGCGGATCAGGTCGACTTCTTCGAGGAGATGCCGGAGTACAGTGCGGATATGTATATCCATAAGAAGATGAAGACAACAAAGGAGAACTCCTTAGAGACATTAAAGGAGGTTCTTCCGATCCTTGAGGCACAGGAAATCTACAGCAACGACGCTCTGTTTGAGACCCTGTCCAAATATGTTGCCGATAAGGGCGTAAAGACTGGTTTCGTTATGTGGCCGATCCGCACAGCGGTATCTGGAAAACAGATGACACCGGCAGGCGCTACCGAGATCATGGAGATCATCGGAAAAGAGGAGTCCCTGGCACGTATCAGGAAGGGAATTGAGTTGTTGGAGGCTGCTGAGTAATTTGCAAATCGCGTAGCGGTGAGATGACTGAACAGTCGCAAAACCGCAATACGATCATGCGGCGGACCGGACAGAAACAGAAAGAAACCTGACCGGAATGGATAAATATGGATTTTAATAAAGCACAGATGACGGCCTTGGAGCACCGGGATGGACCGATGATGGTCTTAGCGGGTCCGGGGTCCGGAAAGACGACAGTAATTACACACAGAATCAAGAGACTGCTGGAGGCGGGCGTTGACCCCTCCGGCATTCTTGTCATTACGTTCACGAAAGCGGCGGCCGCGGAGATGAAGGAGCGGTTTCTCAGACTGGCGCGGGAGGAAGATGAAAAGCGGAGAAAGGCGGGGAAGAAGGATGATCACCTGCCGAAAAACGGATGGAGTCTGCACAGGCCGGAAAAAAGCCAACAGAGTGCAGCCGAGGCCAGGCAGCGCTCGCAGGGCACCGGAAATTCTTTGGAAACCGCGGGCAGCCGTGTGAGTTTCGGAACTTTCCACTCCGTCTTTTACCACATCTTAAAGTGGGCGTACCGCTTCCCCGCCGGAAATGTGATCAGCGGGGAGGAAAAGCGGCAGTATTTTAAAAAGTTTCTCGATGAGTCCGGGATGGAGGTGGAGGACGAGGCGGAGTTTATCTCCTCCATCATCAACGAGATCAGCTACGTGAAGGGCGAGCGCCTTGACTTAAAATATTACTATTCCCAGAACTGCCCGGAAGAGTGGTTTAAGAAGCTCTATGACGGGTACGATGAGATGCTGGAGCAGACGGGAAAGATCGATTTCGACGATATGCTCGTCATGTGCCATGAGCTGTTCACGGAGCGGAAGGACATCCTGGCTGCCTGGCAGAAAAAATTCAAGTATATTCTGGTGGACGAATTCCAGGACATCAATCTTTTGCAGTACCAGGTGGTGCGGATGTTAGCGCTGCCGGAAAATAACCTCTTTATCGTCGGGGATGATGACCAGTCCATTTATCGGTTCCGCGGGGCGAAGCCGGAGATCATGCTGGGATTTGAGAAGGATTTTCCGGGGACAAAGAGAGTTCTTCTTGGAACAAACTACCGGTCCACAAAGGAGATCGTGGAGACTTCGCTGAAGCTTATTGGGCACAATAAGGTTCGCTTTGAGAAGAAACTGGAGCCGTTCCGGGGATCCGGGCGGCAGGTGGATTTCAGGGTCTTTGACAATCCGGGACAGGAGATGGACACGGTGGCCCAGAGTATCCGGGCGTACCATGACGCCGGGTACATGTGGAACGAGATCGCGGTGCTGTTCCGCACCGGAGCGAACTCCGGGCTGATGGCGGAGCGGCTCATGGGATACAATATTCCCTTTCAGCTCCGGGATGTGATCCCAAACCTCTATAGCCACTGGATCGCGAAGGACCTCTTTGCCTACATGGAGATCGCGGCGGGCAGCAGGAAACGGTCGGATTTCTACCGGATCATGAACCGTCCGAACCGGTATTTCAGCAGGGACGCCTTTGATACGCCGACGGTGTCCTTCGATCGGTTAAAGTCCTTTTATCAGGACAGGGACTGGATGGAGGACCGGATATGCGACCTGGAGGCGGATCTCAGGACCATGTCGAGACTGAAGCCTGTGGCAGCGGTGAACTATATCCGCAAGGTCATCGGATATGACGATTATCTCAGGTCCTACGCGGAGTTCCGGAGAATGAAACCGGAGGAACTTTTCGAGACAGCGGACAAGCTGGCGGAGAGTGCGGCGGAGTTTGAGACCTTCGAGGCCTGGAAGGAACATGCGGTGCGGTACGAGGAAGAGCTGAAAAAGCAGAATCTCGAAGAGACCAGGGAAGCGAAAGACCGGGTGACACTGTCCACGATGCACAGCGCGAAGGGGCTGGAATATCCGGTGGTGTTCGCGGTGGATGTGAATGAGGGGATCGTTCCGCATCACAAGGCGGGACTCCCGGCGGATATCGAGGAAGAGCGGCGGCTGTTTTATGTGGCTCTGACCCGAGCAAAGGACCGGCTCCATGTGGCGGCGGTGCGGGAGCGGTATCACAGGAAGACGGATGTTTCGCGGTTTATCGGGGAAGCAGGTTTGTAGAGGATTCAGAGAGGAGCCAGAGTCATTGCGGCTTAGGCCGCCGGAAAGGCACCATAGCAGAGAACAGTTCTTTCCTGCTGTGAATGCATGAAGAATGGAGGAGACAAATGGGACTTGTCCATATTTACTGTGGTGACGGAAAAGGAAAGACCAGCGCAGCGATAGGGCTTGCGGTCCGGGCAGCGGGCAGCGGTAGGCGTGTCGTGATCGCGCGGTTTTTAAAGACAGATAACTCCGGGGAAGTGGAGATCTTAAAGAGACTTCCGGAGGTGACACTGATCCCGTGCCGGAAGAACTTTGGCTTTGTCCGGTCCATGGATGAGGAGACGAAAAAAGAGTGCGCGGATTATAACAGAAATCTGTTTTTGGAGGCGGCAGAGCTGGCGAAAACTGCGGATCTCGTGGTCTTTGACGAGATCATGGCGGCGGTGAACTACGGGATGGTACTGGAAAAGGACATCCTGGATTTTCTGGAAAACCGGCCGAAAAAGGGCGAGCCGGATGGACTGGAAATCGTCCTTACGGGGCGGAACCCGTCGGAGTCGTTGCTTGGGGCGGCGGACTATGTGTCGGAGATCTGCAAGAGAAAGCATCCGTTTGACAAGGGAATCATGGCACGACGCGGAGTAGAATACTGATGTTACTGTGCATGGGTAGGAATTTTCCGGACTGGAGATTCCGTACAATACAGTGGTGGTAGGTTACTTTTCATGGGTAGGAATTTTCTGAACTGAAAATTCCGTATGATACCGTTATGACCGCGGATTTTGCCGATTCGGAATGCGAAGCATCGGCAAAATCCAGTTACAGTGCGCGGGCATGGAGCGCCCGTGTACTGTAACGGTGGTAGTGGATTTAGGCAATTCTTTCTATTGATTTTATGGATATTTACTGGTATCCTATAAAAAACAGCAGCCGCAGAAAAAACGGCTGTCAATTAACGGCACACTGCCGGAAATGAGAGGAAAATTAAGGTTATGGCAAAGGAAAAAAACATGAACCAGGACGCAGCAAACGACGAGGAGATGACAGTTACTCTGACACTGGATGATGGAACAGATTTAGAGTGCGTGGTTCTTACGATTTTCGAGGCGGCTGATAAGGAATATATTGCGCTTCTCCCGTTAGACGGCAATGAGGCTGAGGACGGAGAGGTCTACTTATACCGCTATACAGAGGACGCAGATGGCAACCCGGATATCCAGAATATCGAGAGTGACGAGGAGTACGAGATCGTTGCGGACGCCTTCGACGAGTTCCTTGATACAGCGGAGTACGATGAGATCGTAAGCGAGGAAGACTTAGACGACTAAGCCGGGAGCAAAATAGTGTTTCCATGCTGGGTCTGTCAACAGAGCAACAGAAAATGGAGATATGTTTCTGACAGGAAAACTGATTCGGAGACAAAGATAAAAAGCATTGATGGAGTCAAAAAGATATATCCGGTCGCAAAAAATTGACCGGATGAACTCTTTTTGGCTCCTTTTTTGCGGAAATTCCCTTCCTTTTCCGCATGTTTTGTGCTATGCTAAATACACTTGTGGTCGTATGGGATCACATTAAATTATGTAAAAACCATATTTTTGCGCATAAAGGTTTAGAAAGGAAAATTACCATGAAACTTGGCATTGTCGGCCTGCCGAACGTAGGTAAAAGTACATTATTCAACTCTTTGACAAAGGCGGGCGCTGAATCCGCAAACTATCCGTTCTGTACCATCGACCCGAATGTGGGCGTTGTTCCGGTACCGGATTTCCGTTTGAAACTCTTATCCGATCTTTACAATTCCGAGAAGATCACACCGGCTGTGATCGAGTTCGTAGATATCGCAGGTCTCGTAAAGGGTGCGTCCAAAGGTGAGGGTCTTGGAAACCAGTTCCTGGCAAATATTCGTGAGGTAGACGCTATCGTTCACGTTGTCCGCTGCTTCGAGGACCCGAACGTTATCCATGTAGACGGAAGCGTTGATCCGCTTCGCGACATCGAGACCATCAACTTAGAGCTGATCTTCTCCGATATCGAGGTCATCGACCGCCGGATCGCGAAGATGGGCAAGGGCGCAGCTTCCAACAAGGCACTTGCGAAGGAATTAAATATCTTAAAGGCTGTGAAGGAACACCTCGAGAACGGCAATCTTGCAAAGAGCTTTGAGTGTGAGGACGATGAGGAGCAGGCATTTGTTGCTTCCTTAGATCTCCTTACCTGGAAACCGGTGATCTTCGCTGCGAACGTCGGTGAGGATGATCTTGCCGATGACGGCGCTTCCAATCCGCATGTACAGGCTGTCCGCAAGTTCGCTTCTGAGAACGACAGCGAAGTGTTTGTTGTGTGCGCGCAGATCGAGGAGGAGATCTCCGAGTTAGATGACGATGAGAAAAAGATGTTCTTAGATGACCTTGGTTTAAAGGAGTCCGGACTTGACAAGCTGATCGCGGCAAGCTACCGTCTCCTTGGTCTTATCAGCTACCTGACAGCAGGAGAGAAGGAGACACGTGCATGGACCATCAAGGTCGGCACAAAAGCACCGCAGGCAGCAGGAAAGATCCACACCGATTTCGAGCGCGGATTTATCAAGGCAGAGGTTGTAAACTACAAGGATCTCTTAGACTGCGGTTCCTACAACGGAGCGAAGGAAAAAGGACTTGTCCGCATGGAAGGTAAGGACTACGTGATGAAGGACGGAGATGTCGTTCTTTTCCGGTTCAATGTATAATTTCTCCTGAAGATCTGATAGAATAAGGAATATAAAAGTCATGGAGTGTATCAGTTAAACACCATTCCATGGCTTTTCTTTTGTTTTAGGACAGCTTCCTGGCGGTTCCTGTTTGCGCAAGACGTGAACGGCAGTTCATGTCGAATAAACACGAGGACTGTCAAGCGAATCTGTTTGCTTTTTGCCGCTTTTCGGAGTAAAATAAAATTCACCAAAGAAAAAAGGAGAACAGAATCAATGTCAGGAGCAGATGTAAGCTTCGTTCACCTGGGGATCTCGATTCCCCACATGGTGAAGAGCTTTTCAATCGGAGGAATATCCTTTGCGTACTACGGACTGATCATCGGGATCGGCATGATCTTAGGACTCTGTGTTGCCCAGTCCGATGCGAAGCGCAGGGGACAGAATCCGGATATTTACCTTGATTTCGCACTTTACGGAATTATCTTTTCCATCATCGGAGCGCGGATCTACTATGTTTTCTTCCAGTGGGCCTACTACAAGGACCACCTGATGGAGATCGTGAACTTGAGGAAAGGCGGACTTGCGATCTACGGCGGAGTGATCGCCGGAATCCTGACGCTGCTTGTCTTTACAAAGAAACGCCACCTTTCCTTTTTGTCCATGGCAGACAGCGCATGCCTTGGACTTATAACCGGACAAATGATCGGACGATGGGGTAACTTTATCAACTGCGAGGCCTTCGGCCGCTACACAGACTGCCTGTTTGCCATGCGGATCAGACGTAGCATTGTGAATGAGAGCATGATCTCACAAAATCTCCTTGACCATCTGATCCTGGACAATGGAATCGAGTACATTCAGGTCCATCCGACGTTCCTCTACGAGTCCCTCTGGAACTTCGGTCTCCTGATGTTCATGTTCTGGTTCCGCAAGCGGAAAACATTCACAGGGGAAATGCTTTGTATCTATCTGGCCGGGTATGGAATCGGAAGAGCGTGGATCGAAGGATTGAGAACGGATTCTCTCCTGATACCGGGTACCCAGATCGCAGTATCCCAGGCATTGTCTGTTGTGCTGGCGACCGTCTCTCTTGTGATCCTTATTTACAACAGGAGAAAGGCTTTCGTCCAGGGAAAGGAAGCAAACTGATATGGAGAGCAGGGAAGAATTGGTAAATCAGATCGAGGAGGCGAGAAAACGATTGAACGGAAGTATTGATGGAAAGGAGTCCTACGATCTGATCTACCGATACAGTGTGGAACTTGACCGGCTGATCGAACAGTATATGGACGCGGGATACTAAGGGGGGGCGCAGTACATAAAAATCGAATATACTCCAGATAAAATGCGGAAAAGCTGCCTGAAAGGTGGCTTTTTCGCGTTTTATAGGAAGATTTCCATAAAATGGCACCTTGTTTGTTACTGTACACGGGTAGGAATTTTCTGAACTGAAAATTCCGTACAATACAGTGGTGGTAGTGGATTTTGCCGATTCGGAATGCGAAGCATCGGCAAAATCAGTTACTGTTTGCGCAAGGCGTGAACAGTGACCCTTGTTTTGTACATGAAAAAATGAAAAATTCCTTGCTATTTTAAAGTAAATGTACTAAGATTACATTAGAAGTGGTGGAAAGTGGATAAAAGTGGTTTAAAATGGTGGATCAGTGGATTACGATGGACCACATAATCACAGGAGTGAGTAATGTTCATTGGAGAGTACAGTCATACAATCGATGCAAAAGGCCGTCTGATTGTCCCTTCCAAATTCCGTGAGCAGCTGGGCGATGAGTTCGTTGTTACAAAGGGATTGGATGGGTGTCTCTTCGTGTACGAAAATTCTGAGTGGAAATCTTTTGAGGAAAAGCTCCACGCGCTTCCTCTTACGAATGCTAATGCCAGAAAGTTTTCGAGATTTTTCCTGGCTGGTGCCTGTGCCTGTGAGGTGGACAGGCAGGGAAGGATCCTGATCCCTTCTGTTTTAAGAGAATTCGCGAAGCTGGAAAAAGACGTTGTATTGGTCGGCGTCGGAAGCCGGATTGAGATCTGGAACAAGGCGGTCTGGAACGAGAAGAATGTCTACGATGACATGGAAGAAATTGCAGAAAATATGGAAGGTCTTGGCATATGATTTTTGAACATAAATCAGTCCTGCTGATGGAAACCGTCGACAGCCTGAATGTAAAACCGGATGGGATCTACGTGGACGGGACTTTAGGCGGCGGCGGACATGCATACGAAGTATCCCGGCGACTCGGCGAAAAGGGCCGCCTGATCGGAATCGATCAGGACGCGGACGCAATCGCAGCGGCAACGGAACGTCTGCTCCCATTTAAAGATAAAGTTACGATCGTCAGAAGCAACTATAAGAATATCCGGGAAGTGCTCTTTAACCTTGGAATTGAAAAGGTGGACGGCATCTACCTGGATCTTGGTGTGTCTTCATACCAGCTGGATACGGCGGACCGTGGATTCTCTTACAGAGAGGATGCCCCGCTGGATATGAGAATGGATCAGAGAAACGACAAGACCGCGGCGGATATCGTAAACGGCTACAGCGAGATGGAGCTGTATAGAATTATCCGCGATTACGGCGAGGATCGTTTCGCAAAGAATATCGCGAAGCACATCGTCAGAGAGAGGGAGATCCACCCAATCGAGACGACACTGCAGCTCGCAGAGATCATCCGCGGCGCGATCCCGGCAAAGATCCGGGCGGAAGGCGGACATCCGGCAAAACGGACATTTCAGGCGATCCGCATTGAATTAAACCACGAGCTGGATGTGTTAAACGATTCCATCGACACAATGATCGACCTCTTAAATCCGGGTGGACGTTTATCGATCATTACGTTCCACTCTCTGGAGGACCGCATCGTGAAGACGAGATTCCGCACAAATGAAAATCCGTGTATCTGCCCTCCGGATTTCCCGGTATGCGTATGCGGAAGAAAGAGCAAAGGCCGCGTTGTGACGAGAAAACCGATCGTTCCATCAGATGAGGAACTGGAAGAGAACAGAAGATCAAAGAGTTCGAAACTGAGGGTGTTCGAGAGAAGCTGAGAGCCCCCAAGTACAGAAAAAGCAGAAAGTTTATGGTAAATGTTCAGCAGGTCTGCATGTTCCTGAAATCGACAACAGGGGAACATGAGCAGAACGGCACTGGACTGTTGCATATATATTAGAAAGGAAGTGATGGTATGGCAGCAAGGAGACGGAAAAGAGCCCCGCAGACCGAAGAATATGTAGAGGGAAATACTGTCCGTAAAGTCGAGCGTGTTCCCCGGTACGAGGAGCAGGAAAGAGGACATCAGCAGAAGCGGAATGTATCCCATACCGTTACAGTTCGGAGAAATCAGGAAAAAGCGCTTCAGATGAATCTTTTTTCCGTATTGTTGCTGACAGTGGCGGTGATCTGCACACTGTATATCTGTGTGAGCTATTTAAAGCTTCAGTCTTCCGTCACAGCGAGACTCAATCATATTGAGAGTCTGGAGGAGAGTATTGAAAAACTGAAAGGGGATAACGACGCTCTTCTCACAAGGATCAACACGTCGGTGGACCTGGATTATGTGTATAAGGTAGCGACTGAGGAACTGGGAATGGTTTATGCCAATAAGGACCAGGTCCGCTTATACAATAAGACGGAAAGCGAGTATGTAAGACAGTATGAAGACATCCCGGAACGGTAATAATAAGAAAGTTTTTACCATGAGTATGAAAGAAAAGCTGGCGGTTACGGTTCTCGTAACGACGCTGGCTTTGTTTGGTCTTGTCGTTGTTTTATACCGGATGATCAAGGATAAAAACGAGGACTACACCCAGATCGTATTGAACCAGCATTCCTCCTACGACAGCCGGACGATCCCGTACCGCCGCGGCGATATCGTGGACAGGAACGGAACATATCTGGCTACCAGTGAGAAGGTCTACAACCTGATCCTTGATCCGAACCAGATCAACCAGGATAAAGAGAACTACCTGGAACCGACGGTGTCCGCACTCTGTGAGGTATTCGGATACGACAGGGCAGATATTCTGGCGACGATCTCCGCCAATGAAAATTCCTACTATGTGCCTTATGAGAAACAGATCTCCGCAGACAAGAAGGAAGAATTTGAGACAAAAAAGAAAGAGCTGAATGATGCCTACGCGAAGTCAAAGGAAGACAGTGGAAAGAAGATCAAGGGCGTCTGGTTTGAGGATGAGTACCGGAGATTTTATCCGTATAATACCCTGGCCTGCAACGTGGTGGGATTCTCCTACGATAACGGAAAGCAGGGAAGTGGCGGAATTGAGCAGTATTACAATGACCAGCTCACCGGAACAAACGGAAGAGAGTATGGATACCTGGATGACGAGTCCAACATGGAGAAGGTCATTAAATCCGCTGAGAACGGAAATACCATCGTCTCCACCATCGATGTGAACATCCAGAGGATCGTGGAAAAGTATATCGACGAATGGATGAGCGGGATCGGAAGCAAGACGGCGGCTGTTATCGCCATGGATCCGAGAAACGGTGAGATCCTTGCCATGTCCTCCAACCGCAGATTTGATCTGAATAATCCGAGAGATCTGAGCTATGCCTATTCTCAGGAGGAGATCACGGCCATGACGGATGAGGGCAGGATGGATGCCTGGAACCAGATGTGGAGAAATTTCTGTGTAAATGATACTTACGAGCCGGGTTCCCCGGCGAAGCCGATGACAGTTGCGGCGGGGCTTGAGGAAGGCGTCATCAGTCAGAATGATACATTTCTCTGCGACGGCGGACAGGATGTTGGCGGCTACAGGATCAAATGTTCCAATATCTATGGACACGGAATCCTGACGTTGGAGCAGTCCTTAATGAAATCCTGCAACGATGCTATGATGCAGATCGCGGCGAAACTCGGAGTACAGCGCTTTGCAAAATATCAGAAATTATTCGGCATGGGTCAGAAGACCGGAATCGATCTTCCGGGAGAGGCATATGGACTGATCTACAATGCGGACAATATGGGCCCGACAGACCTTGCGGTAAACTCCTTCGGACAGAGCTATAACAGTACGATGATCCAGATGGCGGCGGCATTCGCGTCTGTCATCAACGGCGGTTCCTACTATGAACCTCATGTGGTAAAGCAGATCTTAAATGATCAGGGTTCTGTTGTGAAGAAGATAGAGCCGAATTTGGTGCGGGAGACCGTTTCCCAGTCCACCAGTGACTTTATCAGACACGCCCTGTTTATGACGGTCGACGATGAGGAGGGAACCGGTAAGGCGGGACGTGTTGCCGGGTATAAGGTCGGCGGAAAGACGGGAACGGCGGAGAAGCTTCCGCGTTCCGCGCACAACTATCTCGTATCCTTCTGTGGATTTGCGCCGGCAGATGACCCGCAGCTTCTTGTGTACGTGGTCATCGATACCCCGAATCTTCCGGGCAAAGAGCAGGCGCACAGCACTTTCGCCACAGGGGTCTTTCAGAAGATCATGGCGGAAGCGCTTCCATACTTAAATGTATTCCCGGATACGGATACGATGACGGAGGACGCAGGTCTTGCGGACCAGAGTGAGGGAATCACAAACAACAATGAGGGCGGACTGGAGCCTGGAACCGGAGAGACCGGGGCGGAGACTGAGGCATCGACGGATGCGGAAGGAAATGTGATCCAGACGGAGCCTGCGCCGGAGGAAGAAGTGATCCCGTATGATGACGGTCTTGGACTTCCGGATGATATACCGTCTGACGGATCGGAATCTGCGGCGGGGAGTGCGGGCGAAGCCCAGAGCATGGAAGCAGTCCAGGAGACTGAGACCATGGAAAATGGAGCAGAGGAGACAACGCAGGCCGCGCAGTAATTTGCTGACGGTTGAGCCATGTGGTAATTTATATTTGTGCAGAAAAATGTGCTGCAAGCTTGCTTGCATAAGCGTTTTCCTGCACAAATTAGTATATAGGGTAACTGTTGCCATGCATCTGGAAAAAACTGCCGGTGGCAGGTTCTGCAGGTGAGGGTGCTGAACAATTACATATGGGAAATAATAGGAGAAGATCATGAACAGAGAGATGGATATGGCGGAGGTTTCCGACGGAAAACTCTATGGCCTGGATGATATGGTGAAGGCGGACTGCGCAGGGTGTGAGGGCTGCCATGCCTGCTGTACCGGGATGGGAACCTCCGTGGTTCTCGATCCTTTTGACGCGTACCGCATGACGGCGGGGACAGGGAAGACCTTTGAGGCGCTTCTCGCAGGACCTCTGGAACTTAATGTGGTGGATGGGATCATTCTCCCGAACCTCAAGATGGCGGGGGAGGAGGAGGCCTGTTCCTTTTTAGACCAGAATGGACGCTGCAGGATTCATGCGTACCGCCCAGGGATCTGCCGGCTGTTTCCGCTTGGAAGAATTTATGGGGACGGCGGTTTTAAGTATTTTTTGCAGGTTTACGAGTGCGCGAAGGAGACCAGGGCCAAGGTAAAGGTTAAAAAATGGATCGATATGCCGGAGCCGAAGCGGTATGATGAGTTTGTCTGTACCTGGCATTACTTTTTAAAGGATCTGGAGCGGGTGATCGGAAAAGACACCTCCGGACAGGCGGCGAAGACCGTGAGTCTTTATCTTATGAAACAGTTTTATCTGATTCCTTATAATAAGGAAGAGGAATTCTATCCGCAGTTTGAGGAGAGAATGGCCGGGGCGAAGAGGGCGCTGGCTGGATTTCTTGCAATGTAATAAAATCCGTGCATGAGGAAACGGGAAGTCCCGTATATTAATTACCAAGACTTTTAAGATGAAGGTTTTGGCATGGCGGAATTTCTGACACATCACAGAAAGAAGCTTTTTATCGTTTTTCTAATCTCGGCGCTTCTGATGGTGGGGCTGTGCGCCCAGCTGGGATTCCTGATGATCGCGAGGTCGGACCACTACAGCAAGATGGCGGATGAGCTCCACAAGAGGGAGCGGACCATCAAGGCTGCCCGGGGCGAGATCGTGGATCGGAATGGCACTGTGATCGCCGCGAACCGGACGGTCTGCACCGTGTCCGTGATCCACAATCAGGTGACGGAGCCGGAGAAGGTGATCCGGGAGCTGGTGCGGATCCTGGAGCTTCCGGAGCCGGAGGTCCGGAAAAAGGTAGAAAAGTGGTCTTCCAGGGAGATCATCCGGACAAATGTGGAGAAGTCGGTGGGGGACCAGATCATGAATCTCGGACTCTCCGGCGTGAAGGTCGATGAGGATTATAAGAGATATTATCCTTACGGAAGTCTCGCATCAAAGGTCCTGGGATTCACCGGAGCGGACAATCAGGGGATCATCGGCCTGGAGGTCATGTACGAGAGGTACTTAAAGGGCAGGGATGGTCTGATACTGACGATCTCCGACGCGAAGGGCACGGAACTCCAGAATGCCGCGGAGGAGCGGGTGGAGCCGGTGCCCGGAAATACCCTGACCGTGAGCCTGGATGTGAACATCCAGAAGTACGCGGAGCAGGCGGCGTACCAGGTCATGGAGAAAAAAGGTGCGAAGGCGGTCTCCGTGATCGTCATGAATCCCCGGAATGGGGAGATCTACGCTATGGTAAATGTCCCGGAGTTTGATCTGAACGACCCGTTCACGCTGAATGTGGAAAGCGGCGGACTCACTGGGACGGAGCTCCAGGACGCGAGAAATAAGATGTGGCGGAATCGCTGCATCAACGATACCTACGAGCCCGGCTCCACATTTAAGATCATCACAGCCGCAGCAGGGCTGGAGGCGGGAGTGGTCCATCTGGATGACAGGTTCTCCTGCCCGGGCTTCCGGATCGTGGAAGACCGGAAGATCCGCTGCCATAAGATCGGTGGACATGGAGGAGAGACATTTTTACAGGGAGCCATGAACTCCTGTAACCCGGTGTTTATCGACGTTGGCGCGAGACTTGGCGTGGATTCGTTCTATCATTATTTCGAACAGTTTGGGCTTCTCGGAAAGACCGGGATCGATCTCCCCGGCGAGGCAGCGACGATCATGCACAAGAAGGAAAATATGGGACTTGTGGAGCTGGCCACCGTCTCCTTTGGACAGTCCTTTCAGATCACGCCGATCCAGCTCATCACGACGGCGTCCTCCATCATAAACGGGGGCAGGCGGATCACGCCCCACTTTGCGATGAATGTGGAGAGCACGGATGGGACATATTACCAGAAGTTTTCCTATCCGGAGCGGATGGGAGTCGTGTCGGAAGCTACCAGCGAGACCATGCGGTATATTTTAGAGCAGGTAGTGGCGGAAGGAAGCGGAAAGCGGGCGAAGCTTCCAGGTTACCGGGTCGGCGGAAAGACGGCGACATCGGAGAAGCTGCCGAGAAGCTTAAAGAAATATATTTCTTCTTTTTTAGGATTTGCGCCCGCCGATGATCCCCAGGTCATCGCGCTGATCACTATCGACGAGCCGGTGGGGATCTATTACGGCGGAACCATCGCGGCACCGGTGGTGGCTGATATTTTTTCGAATATTCTGCCATATCTGGATATCACGTCGGTTTCGGAGACGGATTAATATTGAACCGCTCTGCGCTTTGTGCGTATGTGAGCACAGATGGCAGGAGAAATTCAGGTCTTTTGGTCTTTGTATCAAATGTTCTGATTGATTATTGGGAAAAAAGGACGTATACTATTTACGCTATGAAATGTTGTCAGGCGGCAGCTGTGGGAGCGCCGAAGGCGCGGAACAGCTGAATTTCATGGTGCTGTCGGAAGACGGCATGTCAATTTACATAGGAAGTATGAGGTGCATCAGGAAAATATGAGGTTCAGCATGGTAAATGAGACAATTCTGGCGATCATTATCGCCTTCGCAATCAGCGCAGCGCTCTGCCCGGTGATCATTCCATTTCTTCACCGGCTGAAATTCGGACAGCAGGTCCGCGATGACGGTCCGCAGAGCCATTTAAAGAAACAGGGAACACCGACGATGGGAGGACTCATCATCCTCACGGCGATCGTGATCACATCCTTATTTTATATTAAGAGCTATCCGCGGATCATCCCGATCCTCTTCGTGACGGTGGGATTCGGAATCATCGGTTTTCTGGATGACTACATCAAGATCGTCATGAAGCGTTCGGAAGGTTTAAACCCGATCCAGAAGCTCATCGGTCAGTTCATCATCACAGGGATTTTCACCTACTATCTGATGACTTCCGGAGAAGTGGGAACAGGAATGCTGATCCCTTTCACTGGCGGATTTGAAAATGGATATTATCTGAATCTCGGCTGGCTGTTTATTCCGGCGGTATTCTTTATCGTTCTCGGAACCGACAACGGTGTAAACTTTACAGACGGCCTTGACGGTCTCTGCACAAGTGTTACGATCCTTGTGGCGACATTCTTCACCGTGGTTGCCATCGGAGAAAACAGTGGGATCAGCCCGATCACAGGTGCCGTTGTGGGAAGTCTGTTAGGCTTTTTACTGTTCAACGTATATCCGGCGAAGGTGTTCATGGGAGACACGGGTTCCCTGGCCCTCGGCGGTTTCGTGGCATCCAGCGCGTTCATGATGCAGATGCCGATCTTTATCGCCGTCGTTGGCCTGATCTACCTGGTGGAGGTCCTCTCCGTCATCATTCAGGTCACATACTTTAAAAAGACTGGCGGGAAGAGAATCTTCAAGATGGCTCCGATCCACCACCATTTCGAGCTTTGCGGATGGTCCGAGACGAGAGTTGTCGCAGTATTTTCGATCGTTACGGCGATCCTTTGCCTGGTTGCCTACATGGGATTATAATTAGGGTAAATGTTCAGACATGCGCAGGAAAATAGCAGGCTGAGCGGTCATTCATTACGAGTATATAGGAGGAGAAACCATGTCACAGAAAGTATTAGTTGCAGGAACGGGAATCAGCGGTATTTCTGCCGCAAAGCTTCTGCTTGCCCAGGGCGGCGAAGTGGTTCTTTATGATGGAAATGAGAAGCTTTCCGAAGAGAAGCTGAAAGCAAAATTTGATGAGGGCGCGAAGGTGACGATCGTTCTCGGTGAACTGAAGAAGACAGACCTTATGGGTGTGGAGTTATGCGTCATCAGCCCTGGTATTCCGCTTGAGGCACCGTTCATTGCGGTGATCGACGAGGCGAAGATCCCGATCTGGAGTGAGATCGAGCTTGCTTACCACTGCTCAAAGGGAAAACTTGCGGCTATCACAGGTACAAACGGAAAGACAACAACGACAGCCCTCACAGGCGAGATCATGAGAAAGTTCTATAAGAGCGTATTCGTAGTAGGAAACATCGGTGATCCGTACACCGCTCACGCTCTTGAAACCACAGATGAGTCCGTTACCGTCGCGGAGGTTTCCAGCTTCCAGCTTGAGACCATCATGGATTTCCATCCGAATGTGTCCGCGATCACAAACATCACTCCGGACCATCTGGACCGCCATAAGACCATGGAGTGCTATATCCAGGTCAAAGAGGGGATCACAAGAAACCAGACAGAGGAAGATACCTGCGTATTAAACTATGAGGATCCGGTCCTCAGAGAATTCGGAAAGACCTTAAAGTGCAAGGTCCTCTACTTCAGCAGCAAGGAGAAGCTCGACGAGGGCATCTTCATGGACGGAGATTTCATCGTTTACCGTCATGATGGAAAGAACGAGAAGGTCCTCGATGTCAACGAGTTAAACATCATCGGAAGACATAACCACGAGAACGTGATGACAGCCGTTGCCATCGCGATCCATTTAGGCGTCCCGATGGATATGATCCGCGAGGCATGCAGGGAGTTCAAGGCTGTAGAGCACAGGATCGAGTATGTAAGAGAGCGTTTCGGCGTTACTTATTATAATGACTCCAAGGGAACAAACCCGGATGCGGCGATCCAGGCCATCAAGGCGATGCCGGGACCGACACTTTTAATCGCAGGCGGATATGACAAGCATTCCGAGTATGACGAGTGGATCGAGAACTTTGACGGAAAAGTCCGCTATCTCGTCCTCATTGGCCAGACAAGAGACAAGATCGCTGAGTGCGCAAAGAAACATGGTATCACGGATATCATGTACGCGGAAGACATGCAGGAGGCCGTTCAGGTATGCGCTTCTTACGCGAATGCAGGCGATTATGTGCTGCTCTCTCCGGCATGCGCAAGCTGGGGAATGTTCAAGAACTTTGAGGAGCGCGGACGGATCTTTAAGGAATGCGTCAACGCGCTGTAATGGAGGCTTAGCGTGGCTCGAAAGAAAGTTCGAAAAGCCGGCGGCAGGGCACAGGCGCAGAGACAGCAGGTACATCGTCAGCAGATGCAGAGACAGCAGATGCAGAGACAGCAGATGTCCGGAGAACAGTTGGAGCGTCAGCAGATTGAAAGAGAGCGGGCGAAACGCCAGCAGGAGGGACAGCGAAGAGAGCAGCTTCTGATGCAGCAGCGCCGTGAGATGCAGCAGAGACAGGAAATGCTGCGGCAGCAGCAGATGTACGGGGCTCCTGTACAGGAAGAGGGAAAACGGAAAAAGAAAGCACGCCGTTTTTACGACTATGACCTCTTAGTGGTCATTATCTTCCTTACGGTATTCGGACTGATCATGATCTACAGTTCCAGCGCCTACAATGCCCAGGTGAGCAGGCAGCCGTCCAACTACTACATGGTGCGTCAGGGACAGATCGCCGTGGCTGGATTCATCCTGATGCTGATCATTTCAAAGATCGACTATCACTTCTTTGCGAAGATTACTGTTCCGGCAGTAGTGGTATCCTATATCTGCGAGATCCTTGTAACATTTACACCACTGGGAATCGCGGTTAACGGCAAGAAAAGATGGCTGGGAACAAGATCCCTGCGTTTCCAGCCTGCAGAGCTTGTAAAGATCGTGGTGATCCTGCTTCTGGCCGTGCTCATCACGAGGCTTGGAAAGCAGATCAATGAATGGCGGGTGTGGGGAATGATCGCGGTCCTCATCGGACCTCTGGCACTCCTCGTCACCATGAACAACTTAAGCTCCGGTATCATCATCTGCGGAATCGCTTTCGTCATGATGTTTATCGCGTGCAAGAGAAAATGGCCGTTTATTGCGACGGTGGTGCTTGGAATCACTGTCATCGTCTTCGCGCCGCCTGTGGCCATCGCCCTCGAGAAGGCGGGAATCCTCCATTCCTACCAGCTGAGCCGAATCCTGGTGTGGAAAAACCCGGAGGCGTATCCGAAGTCCGGTGGATATCAGGTCCTTCAGGGACTGTACGCCATCGGTTCCGGCGGCCTTCTCGGAAAGGGACTGGGACAGAGTATCCAGAAGTTAAGCTTCCTTCCGGAGCCGCAGAACGATATGATCTTCGCGGTGATCTGTGAGGAGCTGGGACTTTTCGGCGCGGTAGCCGTGATATTCATGTTCCTGTTCATGCTGTACAGATTTTTAGTCATCGCCGGAAATGCGCCGGATCTATTTGGTGCAATGCTGGTGACAGGTGTTCTGGCACATATCGCGATCCAGGTCGTCTTGAACATTGCCGTTGTTACGAATGTGATTCCTAACACGGGAATCACGCTTCCGTTTATCAGTTACGGGGGTACGTCGGTGCTGTTTTTGATGATCGAGATGGGAATGGTACTAAGTGTGTCCAACCAAATCAGGCTGGAACAGTAGTAACATAATTGATACTCTTGCATATACTGTTTTATAGCGGCATATGCGGGGGAATCGGTTTGCAGGTGTTTAAAGTTCAGGGGCTTAAGCCCCTGCATGGAAAGATAAAAGTCCAGGGTGCAAAAAACGCGGTGCTGCCCATGATGGCGGTGAGTCTTTTGACAGAGGGAAGAACCGAGATACGGAATGTTCCGAGAATTTCGGACGTGTTCCTCATGGCGGAGATTTTAAGGGACCTTGGGTGTCAGGTGATGTTTCAGGACGATGTCCTGGAGATCGATGCCTCCGGGCTCTCTGGAACGGTGATCTCCGAGAAGACGGTGGGGAAGATGCGGTCTTCCAGCCTGCTTTTGGGACCGCTGTTATCCAGGGCCGGGGAGGTGACGACCTGGTATCCGGGCGGCTGTGTGATCGGAAAACGTCCGATCGATTTTCACCTGGATGTGCTCCGGGCAATGGGAGCAGAGATACTTGATGATGGCGGAATGCTGATTGCAAAAGCGAAAAAGCTTTGTGGAACAACATTCCGTTTTCCATATCCCAGTGTCGGGGCGACGGAGAACGCGTTGATGGCTGCCGCTCTGGCATCCGGCACGACAAAGCTCCTAAACTGTGCCAGGGAGCCGGAGATCGTGGAACTCTGCAGCTTCCTGCGTTCTATGGGAGCAAAGATATCCGGGGAGCGCACCGGGACTATCACGGTGGACGGGGTGGAAAAGCTCTTTCCGACGGATCATGTGACGGCAGGAGACAGAATCTGTGCGGGGACATACCTGGCGGCGGCAGCGGCAGCCGGAGGGGAGATCGAGATCACCGGTGTGGATCCGGTGGTTCTGGTAGAACCGTTAAAGGCACTCCGAAAAATGGGAGCCGGGATCCGGATATCCGGGGCGACCGGACCGAAAGCCAGGATCGGTATGGTGATGGAACGGCGTCCGGCCGAGGTCGAGATCGACACCGGGCCATACCCGGGATTTCCGACGGATCTTCAGTCTGTCTTTCTCGCCGTGGAGGCAGCGGGAAGCGGGGAGAGCCGGTTTAAAGAGACCGTGTATGAGGCACGGTTTGAGGCGGCGATGCGGCTTGCAGCCTTTGGGGCCGACGTATCGCTTCATAAAGATACAGCCATAATAAGAGGAAGATATCCTCTTGTTCCGGGAATTGCGGAGACGCCGGATCTTCGCGGCGGGGCGGCGCTTCTAGTGGCGGCCCTGGCGGCGGACGGACTCAGTGTGATCTCGGACAGTGGACATTTAAAGCGCGGGTACGAGGATATCGGAAGAGATTTGAGAAAGCTTGGGGCAGACATAGAGGAAGATGAGCTGTGATGATCGCGGCAATGGATTTTTTGCTCCAGACCAGAGTCTTCCGGTGATCAGTGTGTCAGGTGCGCGGGTCCCAATGATGTTACGTGAGAACAAGTGATCAGATAACAGGTGAAGAGAAAATGTTATTTAGAAGAAGAGGTCTTGGATTTGGAAGACGCGGCTTCAATTTCCATTTCGGGAGAAGAAGCAGCAACGGATTTGGAATGTACAACAGGAGAGGAGGAAGAAAGACGGGGATCATCATTGGAGTGATCCTGGCGATTCTCGTCATTCTTCTCGTTCTTGTCTTTTCGATACGGATCAAGGATGTGGAAGTGAGCGGAAATAAGCAGTATACGAAGGAACAGATCGAGTCGCTCTTATTTGACGGCAAGTGGTCCAGAAATTCCGCGTTCTGCTATTATCAGAACCGGTTTAAGGAGCACAAATCCATTCCGTTTATCGAGGAATATAAGATCAATTTCAAGAGCCCCACAAAGGTGGAGGTCGTTGTGTTTGAGAAGAGCGTTGTGGGCTGCGTCTCCTACATGAGCAGCTACATGTACTTCGATAAGGACGGAATCATTGTGGAGAGCTCTTCCGAGCAGCTTCCGGGCGTTCCGGTGATCACTGGTCTCGAGTTCGGACATATCGTCCTGCACCAGCCGCTTCCGGTGGCGGATCAGGATATTTTCGGCGAGATCTTAAACCTGACCCAGGTGCTGAATGTCAGCGATATCCAGGTGGACAAGATCAACTATAACAGCTACAATGAGGCGGAGCTTGTGATGGGGGACATCACGGTGGAGCTTGGAAATTCGGATAGCCTTGACGGAAAGATCGCGGAGCTTCACGATATCATGACGGAGCTCACAGGACTTTCGGGTACGCTGTATCTGGATACCTATGACGAGACGAATTCCAGCCCGACGTACCGTTTTGTGAAGAAGAATTAGAGTAACGATTCATCAGGTCTGCGCACTTGCTGCGCTGACCGTAAGAAAGCTTAGGCTGGGGACAGCGGAAAATCAGTGTTTTTTCAAAAAAACCATAAATTAAAGGTTGATATTTTTCAAAAAATCAAATATGATATATGTTAGATTAACTTGGGATTTTTATGACCATGCTAATACAGATGTAATAGATTGATAGATATTAAAGGAGGAGACATTCTTGTTAGAGATTAAGATAAACGAGGCAGAGAATGCCGCAAGAATTCTTGTGATCGGTGTCGGCGGTGCCGGAAATAACGCGGTAAACCGCATGGTAGAAGAAAATATTATGGGCGTTGAGTTTATCGGTATCAACACAGATAAACAGGCGCTTCAGTTCTGTAAAGCTCCGACTGCCATGCAGATCGGTGAGAAGCTCACAAAGGGACTCGGCGCAGGAGCAAAGCCGGAGATCGGCGAGAAGGCAGCTGAGGAGAGCCAGGAGGAGATCTCCCAGGCACTTAAGGGCGCAGATATGGTATTCGTTACCTGTGGTATGGGCGGCGGAACCGGTACCGGTGCAGCTCCGGTGATCGCTCAGATCGCAAAAGACATGGGAATTCTTACAGTCGGCGTTGTAACAAAGCCGTTCCGCTTCGAAGCCAGACAGAGAATGAACAACGCGTTAAAGGGAATCGAGAACTTAAAGAACGCAGTGGATACTCTGATCGTGATCCCGAACGACCGTCTCCTTGAGATCGTTGACAGACGGACAACCATGCCGGATGCATTAAAGAAAGCCGATGAGGTTCTTCTCCAGGCAGTACAGGGAATCACAGACCTGATCAATGTTCCGGGTCTTATCAACCTTGACTTCGCTGATGTTCAGACGGTTATGACAGATAAGGGCATCGCTCATATCGGTATTGGTAAGGCGAAGGGCGACGAGAAGGCACTTGAGGCTGTTAAGCAGGCTGTATCCAGCCCGCTTCTTGAGACAACCATCGAGGGTGCTTCCCACGTTATCATCAACATTTCCGGCGACATCAGCCTGATCGAGGCAAACGAGGCTGCTGGCTATGTTCAGGAGCTTGCAGGCGATGATGCTAACATCATCTTCGGCGCTATGTACGATGAGAATGCGGAGGACGAGGTAACGATCACAGTTATCGCTACAGGCCTTGACGCACACGGTGCAAACACACCGGTTGAGCGCGCAATGAAGGATTTCACAAACTACAAGACAAAGGTACCGGCTCAGCAGGCTCCGGTTCAGAGAACTGCTCCGTCCGTAAAGACTCCGTCTGAGGCAGCAGCTACAACAGAGACTTCCGTACCGAAGTACAACATCCCGACTGGAAATGCCCCGGTTTACCGTCCGGCACAGCGCGGCGAGACCCAGATCAATATCCCGGATTTCTTAAAGAACCGCAGATAAGATTCTGAGGACGGACAAGCCGTATTGGAATTTAATTTATGGTAACTATTCAGTACCTTCATAGTTACGTGCAAAAATCCATTCCAGATC
>ERZ1673739.1662-NODE-1662-length-22655-cov-4.695487_pt1 | contig 22655 bp, 21 predicted proteins | sample MGYA00580210_ERZ1673739 | MGnify/ENA primary metagenome ERZ1673739 (study PRJEB41218, sample SAMN15661749) | gut metagenome | host: Homo sapiens | place: Canada: London | collected 2015-08-20/2019-03-30 | study: EMG produced TPA metagenomics assembly of...
TCTTCCATCATATCCATGGCCAGTTCCAACTGTTTCTTAGATGGCTTGCCTCTGGACATATCCAGATTTAATCCTTTTGCTTTTACTTCTTCAAACTGCTGCTCTAACTCGGCTTTCATGGCCTGTAACTGTTCTTTGCTAAGTTCTCTGTACGGTGTCATGGCTTTCCTCCTGCTTATTTTTATGTTTTAACTCATTGAAACCTATTGTATTCCAATATATGATTTTCTGTCAAGCATTTCCTGCATTTTTATTACTTTTTTCCTGATAAAAATTGAATTTTTCTTCTTATATGCAATACTTCCTCACCTTTCTTGCAATTTGACTTTATTTTAAAGTTCTCTGGTTCTCCAAAATATCTTTTTGAACAGCAACAGCAGTTCATGCATGATAAGAGGCACTGCTGAAAGAGCAAGAAGCAGCTTCCAGTCCCCAAAGGAAAGCTTCACAGTTCCAAATAAACGGACAAAATATGGAACTTCTGTTACCATCATCTGTAGTCCAAGCCCCAGGCAAAAAGCCAGAATCATAAAAGGATTTTCCAGATGATTCATGGAAAAGAAGGATTTATTCCTATCTCTCATACCTATGGCGTGAAAAAGCTGAGATACTCCCAATACGGTAAATGCATATGTCTGACCGCCAAGGCGGAATGCATACAGGGTAATTCCTGCAATCAGCAATCCATAAAACACCGTAAAAAACCATCCTCCATGTGCAAACAGCCCTTCCCTTGGATTTCTCGGTTTTTCTCTCATTAAGGCTTCCGTATCATTCTTATCAATGCCAAGAGCCAGGGCAGGAAGGGAATCCGTAATCAGATTTACCCACAGGATATGGCTGGCTTTCAAAGGGGTAGGAAGCCCCAGTGCTACGGCAAAAAACATGGTAATAATCTCCCCGAAATTCGATGACAGCAGGAACAAAATAGATTTTTTTATATTCACATAAATACTTCTTCCTTCTGCCACTGCTTTCTCAATGGTGGAAAAATTATCATCTGCCAGAATCATATCTGCCGCATTTTTTGCCACATCCGTTCCATTTTTCCCCATGGCTACTCCTATATCGGCTGCCTGGAGAGAAGGTGCATCATTGACTCCGTCTCCTGTCATCGCCACAATTTCTCCATTTGCCTTAACGCCTTGAACAATGCGGACTTTATGAGCAGGCGTCACCCTGGCAAATACTCTTATGTTTTTCATTTTTTCTGCAAATACACGGTCACTTATGACATCCAATTCCTGCCCTGTCATACATTGCTCTAAAGAATCTGCAATTCCCAGTTTCTTTGCAATAGCAAATGCCGTATCCTTATAATCTCCTGTGACCATCACCACCCGGACACCTGCTTTTTTCAAAGTTTTGACAGACTGTGTCACCATGCTTCTTGGTGGATCCAGCATCCCTGCCATACCCGCAAACACAAGGTTTTCTGTAAGTTCTTCTTCTGTTCTTCCCAAAACCCTTTCTCGGTAAGCAAGAGCCAGAACTCTTAACCCGTCTCTTGCCATAGCTTCCATGGCCATACGGATTTTCATTCTTTTTGCCTGAGTCATAGGCTCTGTTTTTCCTTTACTTTCTACATAATTGCATGCTTTTAAGATATAGTCACAGGCTCCTTTTACATAGGCTGTCTCATGTCCGCTGTCTTTATGTACGCTTACCATATATTTTTTCTCAGAGTCAAAAGGAATCTCATAGGTTCTGGGATACTGCTCTTCCAATGATTTTTTATCGTATCCTAATTCTTTTCCCATATGAAGAAGAGCAAGTTCTGTGGCATCCCCGATTTCCTGTTTTCCCAGAACACTGTTGTTACACAACAAAAATCCCTCTGCCAGCCTTGGACACTCTCTCTTTCTTACCTGGGATATTGGAAGTATGGTTTCATTGGCATAGATTTGTGTGACTTTCATTTTATTTTCCGTAAGTGTTCCTGTTTTATCTGAACATACTACGCTGACAGAACCTAAGGTTTCCACAGCAGGAAGTTTCCGGATAATCGTATTGACCTTCACCATTCTTGCTACACCAAGAGCCAGCACAATGGTAACAACGGCAGGAAGTCCCTCTGGAATTGCTGCTACTGCCAGAGAAATGGCTACAAGAAGCATCTGCAAAAGATTTCTATGCTGTATGACCCCTAGAAAAAACAGGGCGGCACAAAGAACTACTGCTACAATACTGAGAAATTTTCCTAAATCGCCCAGACGTTTTTGCAACGGGGTTAGTTCTCCTGCCGTTTCCTGAAGCATATCTGCAATTTTTCCGATTTCTGTGTTCATCCCTGTGGCAGTGACAATCCCTTCTCCACTTCCTTTCATGATTTCCGTGGACATGTAGAGCATATTTCTTTTCTCAGCCATGGGAAGTCCCTGTTTCAAAACTGACGTTATTTTTGTCACGGGCAGAGATTCTCCTGTAAGTGCCGATTCATTTACAGAAATTCCCTGTGCACGGATAAGGCGGATGTCTGCCGGAACCTGATTTCCTGCCTTTACTTTTACCAGATCACCTTTTACTACCTGGGATGCCGGAATATTTTTGTAAATCCCATCTCGTTTTACAATAGCTGTAGGGGCAGTCATGGTTTTCAATGTTTCCAGTGCATTCTTCGCCCGTCCTTCCTGAATTACCCCTATGGCAGTGTTCAGGACAATCACCGCCAGTATAATTCCGGTATCGCTGAATTCTCTTAGAAGAAGTGATATAGACGCAGCTAGAAACAAAATAAGAATCATAGGATCATTGATCTGCTCCTGTATCATATCCCATATGGTACGGTCTTTTGTTTTTCTCAGAATATTTTCTCCATCCCGCTGCAGACGGTGGCTCGCTTCTGCATCTTTAAGACCATTGTTTTCATCTGTCTCAAGTGTTTCACACAGTGCTTTGGGAGTTAATGTTTCGTACATGCTGACACCTCCTGCAAGGACAAAATCTCTAACTCAATGTATGCAGGGGTGATACAGGATATACATTCTCAGTTGCAATATCGCCTGCGGTACTCTTCCAGCAGCATATGCCCCACTTCCATCCTGGGGAACACAAACCCTTCTAACTGCCGCACTGGCATGATTCCAAGAAGTGAATTGGTAAGAAACATTTCCTGAAATTCCGTCACCTGCTCTGGAAGAATAATCTGTTCCTGAATTTCATAATTTTCATAGAGATACTGCCGCATAATTCCTGGCAGCATACCGCTGGACAGAGGCGGTGCAACAATCTGCCCATCTTTTACAAAAAACACATTGGAAGTTGCCCCTTCTGCGATTTCACCTCTGGTATTGAGAAAAACAGGCTCCTGAATCCCGTCAGCCATGGCTCTTCTCTTTTCTAAAATGCAATCCCCGTAATTGAACGTTTTGTGATAAGTAAACGGTGATGTTTCGTTTCTTTTTACCTTTGCATAGGAAGCCGAAAATCCCTCTGCATAGTCTTTTTCCTGATACTTATTTTCTCTTGTACTCACTGTAATGTTTTTCTGGGAAACCGCTACTTTTAACACCTTTCTCCCTGTCTGCATCTGTTTTTCTGCAAGAGCTCTCTGTACATTTTTTTGAATCTCCTCAAACTCCACAGATAAATGGAAAAATTCCAGTGCTCTTTGCAAACGTGCATAATGTGCCTCTAAAAACACAGGCTTTCCTTGTTCTACAGCAATGGTCTCAAAAGCTCCAAGACCAAAATAATACCCTTCATCTTCCTGTAACATTTATGCTTCCTCCCAAAGTGCTTCCAGCACTGCCTTTGCCTTCTGTAAAGTTTCTTCGTATTCAAATTCCAGGTCGGACTCACAGGTGATGCCGCCGCCCACGCCCAAATGATAAACCCCGTCTTTGTGAATGGCCGTACGGATGACAATGTTCAAATCACAATTTCCGTCAAAAGAAAAATATCCCATGGAGCCTGTATATAAATTCCGTCTATCATGCTCCAGCTCGTCGATAATCTCCATGGCACGGATTTTAGGTGCACCTGTAATAGAACCGCCTGGAAAGGCTGCCGGAATCAAATCTACCGCCGTAAGACCTTCCTGCAATTTTCCCACAATGGTTGTGACCAGATGAAATACCGTGGCATATGTTTCCACTGCAAAATGCTCTGTTACCTGGACACTTCCCGGTTCACAGACGTGATTCAGGTCATTTCTCTCAAGGTCTACAATCATCAGAAGTTCACTGCGGTCTTTGGATGAATTTTTTAGTTCTTCCTTTAAAGCCTGGTCTTCCTGTGGTGTTTCTCCTCTCTTTCTGGTACCCTTAATCGGGCGTGTTTCAATGTACCCGTCTTTTACCTGCATAAAACGTTCCGGAGAAGCACTGACAATCTGAAAATCACCGCATTGGAAAAATCCCCCGAAAGGTGCCGGATTATGGGTTCTTAAATAACGGTACGCCTCATAAGGATTCTTTTTACTGTTCACCGTAAGCTGCTGGGTCATATTGGCAATATAAATATCGCCTTCCACAATATACGAAATCATCCGGTCAATGGTCTGCTTATAATCTTCTTTTGTAAAGTTCGGGGTAAAAGAAGCAAGATTCTCCTGCTTCTTTGGCCTGTGATAAGGTTCGCAACCTCTGATTTCTCCTATAATCCTGTTTACCGCATCTTTTTCTTCTGCTTCTCCCCTTACAGTGAGATAAAGTTCCTGTTTTTCTTTATCATCAATGATTAGAAAAGTATGAAAAACAAACATTGCTTCCGGCATCTTGATTTTCTCTTCATGCCGGCTTTTTATCTGCTCAAATTTTCTTCCGTAGTCATAGGAAAAATATCCCAATCCACCGGATACCAATGGCAGATGAGTAGGATTTTCTTCCCGGTTTTCTCTCAGATACTGTTTTAATGCCTGCTCAATGCTGCCTTCCTGAGGTACATCATTTTTATAAAAAATACCGTTTTCTTCTTTAAAAATCAGATATGGCTGAAAACCGATGACTGAATAACGCCCCAGTTGATTCTCCAAAGAAGAATCCAGAAACATAGCCATAGGTTGGTCCTTATAAAGTTCAAATATATCTTCTGCTTTTTTGTAGAAATCTAGTTTATACACTTTTGTTTTCATGTTTTCTCCACCATCCTCTGCATATTTCTGTAAAGTTTTTCAGCAATTCATGTCCGTATTCTGTCAGTACCGCTTCTGGATGAAACTGCACACCGTATATAGGAAATTTCCGGTGATGAAGCCCCATAATCACTCCATCGTGGGAAGATGCATCAATCTCCAGACACTCTGGAAATCTCTCCTTGCTGACCACCAAGGAATGATAACGTGTCACCTGATACTCCCCTGGAAGTCCATGAAACAGCCCCTTCTGATTGGTCTGTATGGCAGTGACCTTTCCATGCATGGGTCTTTCTCCCTTCTCCACCTCTGCTCCAAATACATGTCCGATAATCTGATGTCCCAGACATATCCCCAAAATCGGAATTTTTCCAGCTAACTTTTCCACAATTTCCTTACAATTTCCACAATCCTTTGGACTTTTGGGACCCGGAGAAATCACTACACCCTCCAAATTCCCAGTTTCCAACATTCTTTCTATTTCTTCTGCTGAAATCTTATCGTTTCGCACTAATTCTACCTGTTCTCCACATTCTTCCAGATAACAAGCCAGGTTATACACAAAAGAATCGTAATTATCAACCATTAAATACATGCTATTCTCCTTTTTACTGGCATCCCTTTTTTATGGAAAAAAAGACTGCCAAAAAAGGCTCTTCTATTTTAAGAACCTTTTCCGGCAGTCTTCCGAGTATCGGGCACACCTGATATTTTTGTTGTCTCATTGTACCATAGGTGTGTCAGGACTGTCTATTTCTTTTTATCTCTATTTCTGATCCTTGACCTCTTCCAGGCGTTCTTTTGAAATATGCAATCTCTCCATTAAAACTTCATCATCTAAAACTCCCAGAAGATTTTTGATTATTTCTGTTTCTTTTTCATTCATGCCCTCTTGTTTTCCTTTTATTTCTCCTTCTTTTACCAGCATCTCTCCTAATCTTGTCATTTTCATTCCCTCCACAAACTCTTCCATATCAAGACCTTCTAAAAATTTATCTGCCATTGCGTATATCACCGCCTCTATCTTCTGTATTTCTTCTTTTGTGACTGCTGTTTCTCCTCTGGTAATTTCACAAGCTATCTGCAACCTCTGTTTTATCCCAATTTCTCCTCCCATAAGAGGACACAGGGTTAGACGCACTAATTCCTCTCTTGTAATGGGTTTCTCTGCATTCTTTTTCTCAAGCAGTTCTTTCAGAAAAATGTCTGCATTTTCCTTCTTCATAATGATTGGTATGATACGATAGGTGTTAATTCCCTCTGTAAATTCCGTCATAGGATTTTGTATCTTCCCGGAAAAAAGCACATACGTGATAACACTTACACCGTACTGTCTGCTGGCTGTCGCCTCATATTGACGAAACCTCTTCAGTCCTGCAAGTCCCTCATTTTTACTCTGAAACTCAAAATGCTTCCAAGAACCATCCTCCATAATCAAGTTGGTATCCTGATATAACTTTTGAATCTCCAAATGCACCTGCTCTGTAGGAGCAAACCCCACCACCTTTCCTTCAATCCCCCAAAAAGGCAGTAATTCTTCTGCAAAGAAATGCATTGCTGTCTTCAAAGCTGCATCCTCATGCTGAGACGCTTTAAAGGCAACTTCTCCTACTTCTTTCGTCTTTTCGTTTTCTGACATATTTTGTACCTTTACGGTAAAAAGTGTACAGAGAAAACTCCCTGCTTACAATATAGCAAAAAAGAGTTCTACAGGCAATGTTCTTTACCGAGTCCTTTCTTCTCTTTTTACCATTTTAAAATCTATACGCCGAATTTCCCACTGAGTTGTGGATAAAGATGCTATTCTGAAATAGCGGGAATACATTTACGAAATGAAAATTTTCTTCTCTGACACAGCACATTGCCGATAAATATATTCTAATCCTCTTCCATAATTCTGTCAATCTTTCGGGAGCTTTAGCAAAGAAGAATGTTGTGTCTTCTCTTTGCTTCCTATATAATGTTAAGTAACAAAATATTCAATTCACTTTTTCAAAACAGAAAGGAGATGACGCCACACAAACTGATGCCATTTCACAAAAGATAAGATTAAGAAGGTACATGAGACAAGACTACATAGCAAGATAAAAAGCAAGAGAGGTATGTTTCATGGCGAATATTACAAACAATACAATATTTGACGATGTCTTCCGCACGATGCTGGAGAAGATGCCGGAACTGGCCGTTCCCCTGATCAACGAAATCTTTGGTACATCGTACCCTGAAGACATAGAAATCATACAAAGGAGAAATGAGCATCAGACAAAACAGGGAGAGATCATCACAGATTCCCAGCTTCTGATTGCAGAAAAAATATACCATTTGGAGTGCCAGAGCACCCAGAACAGTGAGATGGTGGTACGCATGATAGAGTATGACTTTTCCATTGGGCTTGAGACCATGGAAAAAGAAGAAGGGAAATATCGGATGTATCTTCCCCATTCCAGTATCCTGTACCTGAGGGGAAACAAAAAAACCGAAAAGCTGACCATAGAAGTGGTGGCACCCGAAGGAGAAACCTGGGAATACAAAGTCCCGGCAGTGTACGTCGGACATTATACAAAAGAAGAAATCTTAGAGAAACGGTTGTTTTTCCTTCTTCCCTTTTATATCATGAGGTATGAGAAAGCAGACTTGGAAACAGGAAACCAGGAGTTAAACGAAATGCTAGAAGAATACAGAGAAATCGAAGAACGCCTGGAAAAAGAATTCCTGGAAATAGGAAAAGAAAAAGAATACCGTGACCTGATCGAGTTAATCATAAGGATAGCCGATTATATTCTGAGAAAACGAAAAAAAGCCAGGAAAGGATTTGGTGATGTTATGGGTGGAAAAGTATTAGAGCTGGAGTCAGACCGGCTGATGCAGCAAGGCCGTACCGAAGTAATCCAGATTATCAAGCTTCTGAAACAGGGGATGACCATAGGCGAAACCGCAAGGAAATTACAGCTTCCAGAAGAGGAGGTACAGCAGATCTGGGAGGAAACAGAGAATTAAAATAGAATACCTACGACAGACATAAAAAATCCATCAGTACTGGAAGCAGTGCTGGTGGATTTTTCAATATAAAAGGTATTTCACATTTGCATTTTTCCAAAATCCCAGCCTCCAATAATGGTATTGCTTGCCTGCTCCCTTTCCTTCTGCTATACTAAGAGCGATACGAACACAATGACAAATATAGATAGAAAAATCAGAAAGGATTTCGCCATGTGGATTGCTGATCAATGGAAAGATTATGAAATCATAGATACTTCAAAAGGAGAAAAACTGGAACGCTGGGGAGACTATCTCCTTGTCCGTCCAGACCCACAGGTTATCTGGGACACTCCTAAAACACACAAAGGCTGGAAAAACATGAACGGCCACTATCACCGCAGCAAAAAGGGCGGCGGTGAATGGGAATTTTTTGATTTGCCGGAACAGTGGACCATCCAGTACAAAACCTTGACCTTTAACTTAAAACCTTTTAGTTTTAAACATACCGGACTCTTCCCAGAACAGGCTGCAAACTGGGACTGGTTTTCTGAAAAAATCAGAAATGCCGGACGTCCCATCAAAGTTCTGAATCTCTTCGCATATACCGGAGGTGCCACTTTGGCTGCTGCCGCCGCCGGAGCTTCTGTTACTCACGTAGATGCTTCTAAGGGTATGGTAGCCTGGGCAAAAGAAAACGCTGTTTCCTCTGGCTTGAAGGATGCCCCCATCCGCTGGCTGGTAGATGATTGTGTAAAATTTGTAGAACGGGAAATCCGCAGAGGAAATAAATATGATGCTATCATCATGGATCCTCCTTCCTACGGAAGAGGTCCAAAGGGAGAAATCTGGAAAATTGAGGAGGCCATTCATCCTCTCATCAAACTTTGTACCCAGATTCTTTCTGACAATCCTTTGTTTTTCCTGGTAAACTCTTATACCACGGGACTTGCACCTGCTGTACTGACTTACATGCTGGCAACCGAGTTAAAAAAATTCAATGGAACCGTAGATTCTCAGGAAATCGGTCTTCCGGTAAGGCAAACAGGGCTGGTTCTTCCCTGCGGTGCTTCTGGACGCTGGGAAAGCCGTGAAGCTTTATGAAAAAGAAAATTCTGATTATTACCACAGGAGGTACCCTGGCCTGTGTCCAGGATGAAAAAGGACTGATTCCCGGTCTCTCCAGCAGTGATATTTTATCTTATATTTCTGATATTACAGATTTATATGACGTAGACTTTTATGAATTATTTCAATTAGATAGTGCAAATATTCAGCCTTCCAACTGGCAGGCAATGGCTGAGACCATTTACGAAAACTATCTGTCTTATGACGGAATTGTAATATTCCACGGAACAGATACCATGGCTTATACGTCCTCTGCCCTGTCCTTTCTGCTGCTGAATATCCCTATTCCTGTGGTCATCACAGGAAGCCAGCTTTCTATTATGAATCCGCTGGCGGATGCTGTAGAGAATTGCCGCTGTGCCATCCATATGGCAGGTAGTGGAATGCCTGGTGTCTTTCTGGCCTTTAACCGGAAAGTGATTCTGGGAACCAGAGCTTCCAAAGTCCGTACTACCAGCTTCCATGCCTTTGAAAGTATCAATTATCCCTATGTGGGAGAAATCAATTCCCGAGGGCTGGATATCCGCCGTTCCTATATTCCCGGGCCAAAAGGCTCCTGTGTACTGGAAAGAAGGCTGGAGGAAAAAGTGTTTCTCATTAAATTAGTTCCAGGGTTTGATGGAAAAATCTTCCAGTTCCTGTATGAGCAGGGATACCGAGGACTGATTATCGAAGCTTTTGGTATGGGAGGTATTCCCTCCATGTCCTCTGAAATCATGGATGATTTACGGGATGTGATCCAAAAGGGTATGATTGTGGTAGTCAAAAGCCAATGTCCTTATGAAGGCTGCAACTTGTCTCTCTACGAAACAGGACGTACCGCCCTGGATGCTGGTGTTTTCCAGGCAAGGGATATGAGCACCGAAGCTGTTGTTACCAAGGTTATGTGGATTCTTGGAAAACACTGGGAACGAAAAAAATTAGAAGAAATGTTCTACAAAAACCTGGCAGGAGAAATCAATCCCCAGGAGGAAGATATGTTCTTTAAAGGAGTGTAACTGTTGTTAAAAAATATTATTATGTACTTAATTGCTGTAAACCTACTGGCTTTTGTTTCTTTTGGTATTGATAAACAAAAGGCCCGCTCTAACCAGTGGCGAATTTCAGAGAAAACGCTTCTTGGTATTGCTATCTGTGGTGGTTCTCTTGGGGCTATCTGCGGTATGCGTCTGTTCCACCACAAAACACGCCATCCAAAATTTACTTTGGGACTTCCCATCATCCTTATCATCCAAGCCATTGCAGCAGTGATTTTATATACCGTGTTCTAAAAGGAGGAATGGACTTATGTACGGTTCAACATTGGGAAACATTTTAAAAATCAGTACTTGGGGAGAATCCCACGGGAAAGCAATTGGCGTAGTAATTGATGGCTGCCCTGCAGGACTTCCCCTTTGCGAAGAAGACATTCAGTGCTATCTGGACAGACGCAAACCCGGCCAGTCTAAATTTACTACCCAGAGAAAAGAAGGTGACCTGGTAGAAATTCTCTCCGGCGTTTTTGAGGGCAAAACCACTGGCACTCCCATTTCTCTTATGGTAAGAAACCTGGACCAACGTTCCAAAGACTATAGTGAAATTGCTAATTATTACCGCCCTGGACATGCCGATTTAAATTATGACAAAAAATATGGATTCCGCGATTACCGAGGCGGTGGACGTTCCTCTGGCCGAGAAACCATTGGACGTGTGGCTGCTGGTGCTGTTGCTGCAAAAATTTTAAAAGAACTTGGAGTTACCCTTTCTGCTTACACCTATTCCATTGGTCCTGTAATCATCAATCGGAATGCTTTTGACCCAGATGAAATCACAAAAAATGCTCTTTACATGCCAGATGCACAAGCTGCTGCAAAAGCAGAGGAATATCTGAAACAATGTATGAAAGAAACCAATTCCTCTGGTGGTATGGTAGAATGTGTTATTACGGGAGTTCCTGCTGGAATTGGAGAACCTGCTTTTGAAAAATTGGACGCTTCCCTTGCTAAGGCTATGTTCTCTATAGGCGCTGTAAAAGGCTTTGAAATTGGTTCCGGCATGGAAGCCGCTCGCTCGACTGGTTTACATAACAATGATTCTTACACAATTAGTCCATCTGGTGATGTGGTGAAGAAAACCAACCATTCTGGTGGTATTACCGGAGGTATCAGTGATGGCTGCCCTATTGTTTTCCGCGCCGCCTTTAAGCCTACCCCTTCTATTGCTTCTCCTCAGGAAACCGTCAATCGTCAAGGTGAAGCCATAGAAATTCAGATTAAAGGTCGTCATGACCCTATTATTGTCCCAAGAGCTGTTGTAGTAGTAGAATCCATGGCAGCCCTGGTAATCCTGGATGCCATGTTAGGCAGCATGACCACCCGACTGGACAAAATTAAGGATTTTTTCCAAAACTAACCCTATACCAGAAAATGAGTTGTCGTCCAAAACAGCACTCAGGAATATGTATACCGTCCCGACGAATCCGCCGAGTACGCTTTGAGACTACAGGCTCAAAGTGAACGCAGGCTGAGTCGGGATGGTATTCATATTCCCAGTAGTTCTTTGGGTCGATAACTCTTTTTTTCTTAAAAAATTCTTTCGTTTTTTCACAAGAGACTTTTAAACTTTATATTTTATGATTGGTATTGTAACAAGAACAGGAGAGAACATTATGGAAATGAATCACATTTTAATTGTAGAAGATGATAAAGATATTCGGGAAGGCGTAGGTATTTACCTGAAAAGTCAAGGCTATGAAGTATTTATGGCAGCAGATGGCCTAGAAGGCTTGGAAACCCTGGAAAAGGAAGACATACACCTAGCTATTGTGGACATTATGATGCCCCGCATGGATGGAATTACTATGACGATGAAGCTTAGAGAAAAGCATGACTTCCCTGTGATTATGCTTTCTGCCAAATCTGAAGAAGTAGATAAAGTCATGGGGCTGAATATTGGAGCAGATGATTATGTTACCAAGCCTTTTACTCCCATGGAGCTTATGGCCCGAGTAAATTCCCAGATGCGCCGGTATAAGCGCTTTATGGAAAAGCTTCAGGCAAAAGAACAGGAAAAAACAGATACTGTGTATACCATGGGTGGTCTTGAGGTAAATGAAAACACCTTTGAAGTACGAGTAGACGATGCTCCTGTTAAGATGACTCCTATGGAGTTTAAAATTTTATTATTATTAATCAAAAATCCTGGCAGGGTTTTCTCAGCAGATGAAATTTATGAACGGGTATGGAATGAACGTGCAGTCAATACCGAAACTGTTATGGTTCATGTTAGAAATATTCGAGATTAAATCGAGATTAACCCAAAGGAACCAAAATATTTAAAGGTGGTGTGGGGAGTTGGATACAAAATTGAAAAATTATCGTAAACTAACATGTATGATTATTGGAATCATTATTCTTCTGCCTTCTCTGGCAATGATGATTCTCCGGCCTCATTATATCCGGCAGCAGCAGGAGCTGGATGCCTTTCCTTATTCTTATCGAGATATTAGCAATTTTCTGGTAGAGGCCTCCTATGTGCTTCATGCAGAGGAGATTCAAAGTGAAAGTGATACTTCCCTTTCTCCTTACGAAATTTTCATTTCTCAATCCAGACCAATAAAAACTGCATCAGATGAACAAGAAGAGAAAGACACCTTCACAGAAGACACTTATCCCGAAGATGAGGATGAAGCAACCGTCTCTGAAGAGATAGACAACCTGTATAGCGAATGGTCTAATAATTTCTCCTATTTCCGCTCCTATCTGGAGTATGAAGTTCTGGACGAGAGCGGAATCATTGACAGCAATAGGAGTGCCAGTTCTCTGTCCTCATCTTCCACTCTGTCCAATGCTTTGTCTCAGTCTCAGTTAAAAGGAAATAGCGAATATGGAGATTATGCTTTTATTGCTGTCATTGAATATGGAAAAAATGGAAATGTGATTTCCACTGGTTTCCTAACTCACGAAAAAAACAATGCTTCTCAAGTTTTAAACGAAGTAGCCAAAGAAAACCCTATTGAAGGGATTCAGAACGAATGGGGATTTACAAAATCCTTCCAGAATCCTCAGAATAAAACCTACTGCTTTGCAATGACTCAGGATTCCTTGTCTGCTTTTATGGAAAACTATCCAGAGTTCATTACCGTGGAGCATGGAACCAGCTATTATACAAATGGAGATTTAGTTATTGTATTTGTGACCCTCCTGGCAGCAGTTGCTATTGCAGCGCTTCTCCTGCCCTTTGTAAAAGTACTTGAAACAGGAAATGAAAAAATCTTTACTGTACCTTTTGAGATTGTAGCTTTTATCGGATTCTGTGTTTTTGGAATTTCTGTCTCCATAGCCAGTGATCCGTATACTTTAAGCCGACAGGCCATTTATTCCATACTTACCAGTCTTGGCGCACCTCACATGCTTGCCCAGGGTATCCAATATGTATGGGGACTTTTGGGGTGGATTACCGTATTTGCTCTTTGCTACTGGACTGTAAGCTGCCTTAGAACAATCTTTACTATGGGGCCTATGGAGTATTTGCGTAAACGTGTAATTACTTACCGCATCTGGCCATGGATGTGTTCGACTGCAAAGAAAGCCTATGACAGCCTTCTTCATATTAATCTCACAGATAACACCAACCGCGTGTTGTTGAAAATTGTATTAATTAACTTTATTATTCTGGGCTTTATCAGTATGCTGTGGTTCTGGGGCATTGGCGCACTTTTAATTTACTCTGTGGTTTTGTTCTATCTGCTGCAAAAATACCTGAAACGGATTCAAGAACAGTATCAGCTTTTATTAGAAGCCACCAACGAGTTGGCAAAAGGAAACTTAAATGGCACAATCCCAGAGGATTTAGGCATATTTGAACCTTTCCGAGATGAAATTGATAAGATTCAGGTCGGATTTAAAAAAGCCGTAGATGAAGAGGTCAAAAGTACCAAAATGAAAACCGACTTGATTACCAATGTATCCCATGATTTAAAGACTCCTCTTACTGCAATTATTACTTATGTAGACTTACTGAAAAAAGAGGACATATCAGAAGAGGAACGAAAAAAATATATTGGTATCCTGGATCAGAAGGCAAATCGGTTGAAAATCCTCATTGAGGACCTCTTTGAAGTAAGCAAAGCAACCAGTAAGGCCATTACACTAAACATTGTAGATGTGGATATTGTAAGCCTGCTGCGCCAGGTGAAACTGGAACTACAAGATAAGATTAACGCTACGGATCTAATTTTCCGCTGGCAGCTTCCAGAAGAAAAAATTATTCTTCCCTTAGATAGTCAGAGAACCTATCGGGTATTTGAGAACCTAATTGTAAACATTACCAAATATGCTATGCCTCATTCCCGTGCTTACATCACCATGGAAAATACAGAAAACCATGTAAAAATTATTATGAAAAATATCTCTGCTACAGAATTAACCTTCAATCCAAATGAAATTACAGAACGCTTTGTCCGTGGAGATTCCTCCCGTAATACAGAAGGCAGCGGTCTTGGTCTGGCCATTGCCAAAAGCTTCACAGAACTTCAGAGAGGACGTTTGGAAATCTTTACAGATGCTGATTTATTTACCGTTGAAATTACATTTCTAAAATAATTGATAAGGGGTTATTACAGAAAGCTTATATTGAAATTGCTTTCTGTAATAACCCCTATACATTTCATGAATGACCTATTTCCATAATAAACCTTCTCTTTTATATCTTCTGCTAATTTGTTCAAAGAACCAGGGCTTTCATTCTACAATCATAATTTGGCACATTTTCATAGCCTCCAGAGCATTTTTGTGGCTCTCTTTGCTCACTCCTGCACAGCAGGATGCATCTACGCGAATCTTTGCTTCCGGCAGGGAAGATTTCAAAATCAGAGCATTGGAAATCACACAAATATCTGTGCACAATCCTACTAATTCAATGGCTTCATAACCATTTTTAACCGCCATATGTGGCAGGGCTGTACTGCCAAAGACTGGTTTTTCCAAGATCAGACACCCTTTTGCTAGTTCTTGAAGTTCTGGAATCAATTCCCATCCTGGCGTCCCCTTAATACAGTGTGCCACCGGAAGATTTCTTCCTTCCTGAGTGAGCAGATAATCCTGATGATGGGTATCTAACGTAAAAATCACATCTTTTCCACATTCCTTTGCTTTTTTTACCTTTTTGACCACATTTTCAACAATCATCTGTGCCTCTTTTGTGCCTAAGGCACCGTCAACAAAATCCTTCTGCATATCAATCACTACCAGTAATTCTTTCATTTCTTTCATCCTCTCTATCTTCTCACATATGTACTTTTTTCTTTATTTCTTCCCAGAAATGTCTTCCCTGGAAAATTATCAGGCCGGCCAGAATCAGTGCAGACACGGCTCCACAGATAACACAGGGGATCCTCATGGTAAGCCATCCTGTAACCAGCAAAAGCATCTGAAGCAGTCCGGCACTGCATGCCAGAATGTAATAAATCATATAATAGGCTGCCGGCAGTTTCATAATCTTTACCATTGCCGTAAGAATAGGAAAAACCAGGAGAATCACAATAGGAATTGCATATTCTATGGCCCATCCCCGATAACCTGTAAGAAAATCCCACAATAAAAAAACACCCCACAATAGTACCATCTGCCATAATGTATTTTTCAGCAAACTCCGACGCTTTAAAAATCCTACTGCCGTTAAAATCCACATACATCCAACTGCTGCCGCTACAAATCCACCCCAGAAAACCTGAGTCATAAAGATCAAATTTACCGCACATCCTACAACAACTAGAGTCACACACACAAAGGTAAACACCTTAAATCCAAATTCAATGCTTGAAGTGGTTCTGGTTACATCTGGAAACAGCTCTCCATCCGGCTCCGCTTCTCCATCCAAGCTTCCCTGACACAGCGGACAACGTCTGGAAGGATTTACAATCCGTACTTTGCATCGTTTACAATACTGCATCCTATTCTCCTCCCTTCTCTGCATTCCAGGAAATAATCTTTACCTCCATCCCCTGCTCTGTGAGCATACGAAAAAAATTTTTCTCTATCGTACTTTCTATATAGCAGGAAGTAAAACTAATGGTCAGATTATCCTCAAAAGAACAGGCACAGATTTCCATCTTAGGTGTTGTTGTATAAAAGTCAAACCAGTCGATATATTCTCTACATTCCTCAGGCATGAGAATCTTTCCAATATTGGAAAACACCGCGGTTCCATTTGCAGAGGAAATCATGGCTCCCACCTGCATGCCCCAAAGTTTCACTTGGAGAGGCAAAATCCGCATAAGAGGATTCTTCTCCATTCGCATAAACCCATTCATTCTGGCTGCAATTCTCTCAGGTGTCAATTCTTCCTTGAAAAACCTGGCCGCAAATGCAATTACATCCTCCAATCTATTGCTCTGCTTGGAAAAATTATAACCAATATCAATCCATCCAAAAAAATTACGCACTGATTCTGAAGGAAAAAAATTTCGCAAATTTACAGGAATCATAAGTGCCACTGGCTTCCTTTTCTGTCTCTCGCTCATGTCCTTCCCAATAGCACACAAATACACGGCTGTCAGATAAACACTTAGAGTCGTTCCATAGGACTTTGCTCTTTTCAACAACTCCTGTACTGACACAATCCCCTCTGTAAGATGAATGGTGTGGTATTCTGTCTTCCTGTATCTTAACTGATGCGCCTTATATTTGGGGATTTTCTCATTTTTCCCTGTATCTGAATAATATTTCTCAAAACTATCCTCTGAAAGCTCTGCCTCCGTTGCATCAAACTGCACCTGTTGTGCAGAACCTTGAATCTGTTCTGGATGCATTTCTTTTAAATAATAAAACACAAGAGATTTCACAAACTGCATAGCTCCGGTTCCATCTGTTAAAGCATGATAAGTCTCAAAATTGATTCTCTTTTTATAATAGGTCACTTCAAAAAGCAGATTCTTCTGATCTCGAAAATAAATTTGACTGCAGGGAGGACGACTCTCTTCCCTTACTACAGGCCGCAAATGACTTTCCTCCAAGTAATTCCAAAACAATCCCACACGCAGCACACACAAAAATAATGAATAATCCTTCACACATAAATCCAAAGCTTTCTGCAACTTTTCCGGATCTACCATTTCCTTTAATTGGCAGGAAATCCGAAACACCCTCTCATCCTTTTTCCCACTGGTAGCAGGAAAAATTTTTGCTGTATTTTCTAAGGAACGCCAATTTCTCCTTTTTCCATGCATACCTCCAGCACCTCCTTAACAGCTCTCTATTTCTTTTTCCAAAAAAGCATTTACATAATCATAAACTTCCCGCACTCCAGAGTATAATGGTTCCAAAAGGAAAAAACCATGAATTGCCTGTTCAATTCTATGATGTTCCACCTCATTCCCTGCTGTGCGCAGTTTCCTAGCAAATGCTTCTCCTTCATCTCTTAAAGGGTCAAGTTCTGCCGTAATCACCAAAGTTCGTGGGAGCCCTGTAAGATTTTTTGCCAAAAGTGGGGCAAAATACGGATTTTCTCTATCCTTAGGACTACTCTGGTAATACTCCAGATAATCCTTCATATTCTGTCTGGTCAGCAGATAGTCTTCCCCATTCTCCATAACTGAAACAAATCCATTATTTTCCTCATAGTTATTATTCACACAGGGATAAATCAGAATCTGACGCAAAGGCAAAAATTCTCCCCTGTCTCTTGCCATAAGAGAAACTGCTGCTGCAATATTTCCTCCAGCGCTGTCTCCCATAATGGTAATCGCTTCTGGTGCTGTATTTAAAATACTCTTATCTGTAAACACTGCCTTTGCCACTGCATAGCAATCTTCAACCTGTGTGGGAAACTGATATTCAGGTGCCAGAGGATAATCAATGGAAACCACCACATGTCTAGTATGTTTTGCCAGATTCCAGCACACTCTATTATAAGATTCCACACTCTCTGTTACAAATCCCCCTCCATGGATATAAAGAATCACAGGATAAGAATTATCACCCATGGAACCCGTATCAACTTTTTCGTTTTTCGCCTGAAATTCTTCAATATCCACTGTATCATAAGATTCTTCATTGGGAAAATAAATACGTATGGGAATTTCACGATTCTCCCGAAAAATCTTTGTATCCAAAGTTCTATAAAAAGGCTTAAAAGGGTCCAAAAGTTTCAGATTCATAATCCGGCGGGACTTCTGCACATCCAGTTTGGTATCCGGATCGGAAAGGGCTTTTAAAAACAAGTGCATGGCTTTTGTCATATGGTGTGTCTCCTATGGTTGTTTTTATTTTATCATACCATAACCATCCTATCCGTCACAATACATACGGCTACCTTTTCTTAGAGCGCTTACCCCAAATAAAACATTCCCTGTCCCACTAGGAAAAATAAGGTTGTGAGCACAGGTACCAATATTTTCTTTCCTTCAAAAAAATATTTCATCCGAATATCCAACACCTTTGTGGTACAAACCTTAATCACCAATGCAATTATCACATGAAGAGCCAGATACAACATGGTATAAAGCCACTCCTCCAGGCTCCACACATGCCCCTTCCAAACAGCTAAAAATGCCGCAAATCCAGAACCAAACATCCCAATCCACGGCAGCCATGCTACAAAAATTCCAAAGTTTCGCTTTGACTTTACATCTTCCTCATGTTCTCCTAAACTATCTACGATTTCATCACAAAACTGCTGATAATTTCCACCTAGCACCTGATTAGCACTTTCCCCTCTATCCTGAGCCTCCAATAGCATATCTGTAATGTCCTGTCTAATATCCTCCAGTCTTTTTTCTTCCACACTTCTGGTTCTTAAATAACAGACCATTTTCGTCATCCATTCCTTATTTTCCATGGACAGCATCCCGTCTCTTCTGTTATTCCGCTTCTTTAATTCTGCTGCACTCTGCTTCATATCTTACACCTCCTGTCCAAATACATGATTCACTGCTGCCTCCATTTCTCTAAAACTTTTCAAAAATTTCTCCAGTTCCTCTCTGCCTTTTTCCGTAATGGAAAAATATTTTCTCTTTGGTCCTAACACGGATGCTTTATACTCTGCCTCAATCAATCCATTTTTCTCCATCCGAAGAAGAAGTGGATAAATGGTTCCCTCTGAGATTCCCTCAAATCCATGCTCCAAAAGTCTCTGGGAAATTTCGTAACCATAAGTTTCACGGTTACTAATGACCTTTAATACACATCCTTCCAGGGTTCCCTTTAACATCTGAGAAGGTATCAACAAAATCTAAATTCCTTTTGATATATTGTTAGATTTTCAGAGTTCCTTATCTAATTATTTTTATATCATCTATAGATATTCCTTAAAATCATTTTCAAACACCAAAGTCAATGTTCTTAAAAGTTCATTTTGGAAAATTCTATTCTCTGTATATTGTAGATTTCCCTCTTCTATCTTTTTCTTTGCTGCTGCAAAGTATCTCCTTCTTGCTTTCACTAAGGTTTCATCCGGATAACAAGCAAGCTTTAAATCACTCAGCCCCCAACTGATTTTTTTATACACATCTGGAGAAGTCTCCATTAGAACAAATGCACACTCAAAAAATAACATTTGTGGATTAATTTGCTTCCAGCGCTTTACAACTCCAGGTTTCTCATATCTTCTTACAAACTGTTCCGTTTCATCCACAACTTGAATAAGCTTTTCTCTCAGCACCTCTTCTCCAAGGAAAATCATATCGATGGTCCTTCTAGCCTCTAAGATTTTGTCTCCCATGTAATCCCAAATGTCAACCTCTGGTTCTCCTTTTGGAACCCGATTGTAACAATCTGTTTTCTCATATAGGGCAAGTATATCCCAAAGCATTCCATAAACTGTTTTCATTGATGTTCTGATTTCATTTGCTCTCATAAGCTCCTCCTGTATTTCACCATTACTTTTGTCTACTCTTTGAATTATACAAAAACAAACCCGCAAGATATTGCCGAAAATACAATTAGTATGAAAATTCAAAAACCATCACACCTATTTTTATAACAAAAAACGTCGCAGGTTCATCATCTACAACGTTTCTGTTTGGTACTTCTAACCTAAGATTTTCTATTATTCTTATACTCATCACATTCATTAATAAACTGAATAAATAACCTTGCAATTACCTCCGCATCTTCAAAATCACATGGAGGATTATAACAAAAACTTTTTTCTTTATTTGTTTCTATTATTTTTTGCAAAGTGGTAAGAGATTGGTTAAGATAAGCGGTAGGATAACATATACCATTATTTTTATTAACATATCTCTTCGTAATATCTCCCGATCCTATTGCTCTGTCAAACTGAATACAGTTGAAAATACAATTCACCTTTCTATCGATGCTTATATAAAAACGCATAAAATTCAATTCATATAAAATATTATGTTTACATGCCAAAATGTGTTTAAATAAGTGATTCCCCTGAGATTTTTTTAACACTCCACTTTTTCCTGCACCATCACAAATACCTATTTTATTGATATTACTTTTCGCAAATTTACTAAATTCATCTATGGTTCTTGTAAAAACAACACCTTCATATTCCTTCAACTTATCTATGACATTCTTTCTTAATTCCCCTGACTTCTTTTCTAATTCTCCCCATAAACTTTTATCCTGTGGATATAAATGAAAATTCCAACTTTCCATATCAAAAATTGCATCTTCCTCTTTTTCAAAAAAAATAGGATTTATCGGGGGTTTAGACATATATAAATTTCCCACTTTATACTTACATATTTGTTCTATCCTTTCAAAATCACTTATCAAATCACTACCCATATACTCTTTCCTCCTTACGTTCACTATAATATTTATTTATAACGTTCTAAAAGTTTCTGACATCTTTCAAAAATACTCTCTCGTAATGTAATCGGTTCCAGCACCTCCACATACTCCGAACATTGTAAGGCCCACGATTCCATTGCTTTGGGAACACATATTACTTCTACCTCATCCCATCTTTCATCCATATGTTTGATAAACCTATAGCGTTCTCCAAAATAGTCATGCAAGAGTGTATATCTATCCTTATCTAACTTTAATCTTATACGACATGGATCACCAAAAAACATATACATATGTTCTGACTGAAATCTGGACGCTATTGCATCATTCCATTCTATTGGAAGTCCCTTTACATGACGCTTAGGCTTTCTTCTCTCTGACACAACTGTTTTATTATCCAATACGGACACTTTCGTTTTGTCTGTAATATCAGACATCAAATCAATTCTGTAAAATGCAACATTATCATAAGGTTCCACACTGCATACTAAATAATATTTCCCATTATATAGAATCACATAATACGGATTCGCTACATAAGTCATCTTTTCATCAGAGTTCCTTTGTCTTGCCACAAGCTCTTTTTTCTCATTATATCCGTTAAAATGAAATGCTATTTTCTTTCCAATACCATTATCTGCTTCAATTGCCCTTCGGATGATTTCCAGATTCTTTCTTACTACAACTTCATCGACCCGTGACTCTTCATAGACATTTGAAATATTTGTACTCACTTTCCCTGTTGTTTCACTAATAAATGGACAATATTTAGAATAGTTCACACTCGTTAGTTTCTGAAGTTTTTTTATTAACTTTTCTTTTGTCTCAGCATCTATATTTTTCAAAAAGAGAATTGCCTCAACAACCTGATTCAGCTCTTCAAAAGAAAACAAGTGATTATATCTGAGATTTCTTAATTGAAGTTTCTTAGAACCTTCTTTCTTTAACCCTAAATCACGTGCATAGAGTTTTTCCTCTAATCCTTTTGGAATAATCTTATAGTCATCAATCGTATATAAATCATCTATAAAACCATCCTCATCCTCTGGATTTAATTCCTTCATCATAACTTTCAAATAATCTGTCAATGTCCTCTCAGAACAAGGATGCTCACGTTCTTTCATTAACTTCTTAATTTGGGCTTGCGAAATGGTTGTATACTCATCTGTTTCTTCTTGCAAAATCTTCAAAAGTTCAAGTATTCTTCCAATAAAATTAAAATCGTGTACTATCTTCTTTTCGTTATCCATTATTGCCTCCATAACAATCCTTTTATATGATTATATTATACAATTCTATTTTGGCAATATGTTGCCGAAATTTACAAAACTTCTTATTCTATGTCATGACTGTAGTTTTTTCCAACAGAAAAACCCCAGAAACCTTTCGGTTCTGGGGTATCTTACGTTTGGACACAACACACCTTTCGGTGTTCAATTTATATTTATTCTATCGAACTTCGCAGTACCCTCGATTCCGCTATGCTTCATCTCGGTCGGGGCATCCGCCCCATAGATTACTCGATGATAGATGCAACAGCACCTGATCCTACTGTACGTCCACCTTCACGGATAGCGAATCTAAGACCCTGCTCCATAGCGATTGGGTGAATCAGTTCAATAGTCATTTCGATGTTATCGCCAGGCATGCACATTTCTGTACCTTCTGGTAAGTTACATACACCTGTTACGTCTGTTGTTCTGAAGTAGAACTGTGGACGGTAGTTGTTGAAG
>ERZ1673739.1667-NODE-1667-length-22594-cov-5.113936_pt1 | contig 22594 bp, 19 predicted proteins | sample MGYA00580210_ERZ1673739 | MGnify/ENA primary metagenome ERZ1673739 (study PRJEB41218, sample SAMN15661749) | gut metagenome | host: Homo sapiens | place: Canada: London | collected 2015-08-20/2019-03-30 | study: EMG produced TPA metagenomics assembly of...
CTTCTGCCTCCTGGACTTCTTCCGGTTCCTGCAAAGAAGCCATACCAAAAAGCCCGGATTCCCGGTTCAGGAACAAGATGGCTGTTGCGCTGACCACAAAGCCCTGTGTCAAATATGTGATGCAGGTATACACGCAGTTGACAGCAAAGTTGTCTGGGAACAGCATAAAAATCAAGGATAAAACGGAATTCCAGCAGTAAGAAATTGCTGCCAGTATAATCAAAAATCCGAATGTCCGCCACCATCTGCTGCGAACCAGCACACGGCTGTGTCCCAGTGCATCAACGCTTCGTCTGCCGCCCAGCGCAATGCAGTACAGATACAGACACCATACAACGCCCAGATAAATGGCAGGAATCACCAGCAGGGTTCCCAGCAAAAACAGGATCATATACACAATACCCACCTTCACCACAACGGGTTCCAATGACATTGCTTCCACAAAAGCTTTGCTGGCAGAAAAACGTCTGCCTTCCAGCCGCCATTTGGTAGCCTTTGCCACACCAATGGTGAATATGGCTTCCAAAAATACGGTCACTGCCATGAGCAATACATTGTTTGTCATCATCTGCTGTATCAAATTGACCGATTCCTGGGGAGATAATGCTAGCCTTTCTGCTGATACCTGATTAGCAATTTCCAGCATGCTCATTACCCTGCCTTGAATCAGTGTCAGCAAAATACTGAGGGGCAGACCAATGATCAGCATCCCCGCAGCAACCACTTTGATGTTTTCCCGAAACAGCCGCATGGCAATTACCATAATTTCATTCCATCGTAATTCTCGGCTGTACACCAACCGCTTAATTTCTTCCATAATATAAAATCCTCCATCATGATATAAGAAGTATTATACATGGTTTCTTTTCATTTGTCAGCAGATTTCCTCCTTGTAAAGATTAAAGTTTTCCGATAAAATGACTATTATAATGCGCAAAAAAGGATCGTGATAAAAATGGATTTTACAAATAAAACCGTACTGGTCACCGGTTCCTCCCGGGGCATCGGCAAAGCCATCGCTTTTGCCTTTGGACAAGCAGGCGCACAGGTGGTGCTGAATGCTTCCCGCAGCAAAGACCAGCTGGCAGAAGCAAAAAAAGAACTGGAAGATATGGGCGTTTCCTGCATGGCAGTTCTGGCAGACGTATCCGACTACAACGCCTGCAAGGACATGTTCCTGCAAATTCAGGATGCCTTCGGTCCTGTTGATATTCTGGTAAACAACGCTGGTATTTCCCATATTGGCTTATTCACAGACATGACCTCCGAACAGTGGCAACATGTGCTGAATGTAAACCTTGGCTCTGTGCTGAATTGTACCCATTTGGCAGTACCTGCCATGGTACACAACAAAACTGGCGTGATTCTCAATATCTCCTCCATGTGGGGAGAAGCAGGGGCTTCCTGTGAAGCTGTCTACTCCGCTTCCAAAGGCGGCATCAACGCCTTCACGAAAGCCATGGCAAAAGAACTGGGTCCTTCCGGTATCCGTGTCAACGCCATTGCCTGCGGTGTCATCGACACAGAAATGAATGCCTGCTTCTCTGAAGAAGAACGGGCAGAACTGGCAGACGAAATTGCTCTCATGCGCTTCGGCAAGCCTGAAGAAGTGGGCAGATTCGCCCTTACCCTTGCCAGCGAAAGCGCTTCTTTCCTGACAGGACAAATCATCACACTGGATGGAGGAATGTTATGAGCCAGAAAACATATAAAGCGTTATTTTTTGACGCAGACAAGACACTGCTGGACTTTGTTGCCGCAGAAAAAAAGGGACTGGAACGTGTTTTTGAAAAAAACGGCATTGCCCTGACGGACGAAATCCGCAGCTATTATCTGGAAATGAACGGTCAGCTTTGGGAAAGCTACGAACGAGGTGAAATTTCCAGAGATACGGTGCTCTATACCCGTTTTGGCAGAGTATTCGAACACTTTGGCATTGACGCTGACGGCATTGCCTTTGAGCATGATTACCGAAAAGAACTGGACGAAGGACACGACCTCATGGAAGGCGCTATGGAGCTGGTACAGACCCTTGCGCCTCTTTATGAATTATACATCGTCACCAATGGCACCACAGAAACCCAGTACAAGCGTCTGGGAGATTCCGGTCTTTCTCCTTATTTCAAAGACATTTTCATTTCCGGTGAAATCGGCAGCCGCAAGCCTATGAAAGCCTTTTTCGACCACTGTTTTGAAAAAGCTCCACACCTTTCTCCAGAAGATGTACTCATCATCGGGGATTCCCTTTCTTCCGACATTCTGGGCGGCAATAACGCAGGCATCGATGCCTGCTGGATGAATGCGGAAAACAAAATCAACGACACCGCTGCTGTACCTACATACGAAATTCATAAACTGGCAGAATTATATGATATTTTAGGTATCCCTAAAAAATAAAAATAAAGGCAGAAATCTCTTGAGATTCCTGCCTTTTTTATGTGTTTGATTTCTTAGGAAAGCTTCTGTCCACAGCCGGAGCAGAAACGATCGCCTCCGTTGACTTTTGCGCCGCAGGAAGGGCAAAAAGCTGCCACTTCCAATTTCTGTCCGCAACCGGAGCAGAATTTATCACCAGCCTGTACTGCCGCACCGCAGGAAGGACAATGTTTTCCTCCCGCTGTCTGCTGGGCTGCCTGCTGTGTCGGCTGCTGCATGCTCTGCATCATCTGCTGTGCCATCTGCATACCTGCTGCCATACCAAAGCCCATGCCTGCTGTACTGCCAGCGGCGCCGCCGGGCTGATCCAGACCATCTGCCAGTTTGCCCTGCTGATAGCGGTTCATATCCCCTACCATCTGATAGCCTGCCGCAGCGTTGATTTTTTCCTGAATTTCCTGAGGATAGCTGAAACTGGAAATCTGCACGCCTGTCACAGTCATACCCATTTTCAGCAGTTCCATATCCAAATCTTCCTGCATGCCCTTGCCGATGTCATAGGCGCTTGCCTGCAAGTGGAACATATCCTTACCTTCTCTGCCGATCCACTTCATGAGAAGCTGATCCAAAATGCTCAATACTCTTGTTTTCACATCATCCACAGAGTATGTATCTTTTACCCCTGCAATGGTGTCGATGAGGCGCACATAGTCGGAAACCTTCATCTGGAAAGTACCAAAGGCACGGACAGGCAGGCCGCCGGGCAGACCTGCGCAAGGCAGCATCACTGCGTTTTTGGTGCCCCATTTTACGGTAAATTCCTTTGTATTGACAAAGAGCACTTCCGCACGGATACCGCTGTTAAAGCCAAAGGAAAAGCCTTTGAGGGTGCTCAGAAAAGGAATGATTTGGGATTCAATGTCAAAAGAGCCTTCATCCTGAAAAATCCCTTCTATTTTCCCGTTATAGAGGAAAATGGCGTCCTGTCCCGGGCGGATGATGAGGCGGCTGCCTTTTTTGATCTCGTCATTATGCCATTTATGAAAAATTACGGTGTCATCGCTTTCCTGCCACTCCACCACATTGCGAAATTCATTGCCGAAAAGTCCCATCGGTCACATTCCCCCCATCATTTGCCCAGCTTTGCTTTCAGTGCTGCCAATTCATCTTCTACACCGCTGTCCTGTACCGTTGCATCATCATCATATTTTGCCATCAAATCAGCCATATCGTCTTTCTTGGTGTTCAGTTCCGCAGCTGCTTCCGCTTCATCCAGTTTCCGGTTCAGCTTTTCTTCCAGCGCATCAAAGGCTGCCAAAGAGCTGCCGCCCAAATCAGATTTGATTGCATTTGCTTTCTGCTGAGATTTCACCATAGCCGCTTTGGCACGGATGGCTGCTTTTCTATCTTCTACCTGTTTCAGCTGTTCTGTGAGTTTGTCGTGCATTTCACGCATTTTTGCCGCATTGGCTGCTGCCAAATCCCATGCGCCTTTCAGGCTTTCCAGATTGGCTGCCTTTGCTGCCTTTTCAGACAGGAAAACCTTTGCGTCAGCGTCATTGCCAGCCAGAACGGCTTTTTCCGCATAACGCTGGAGTTTTTCCACTTCTGCTACACCTTCATCATAAGCACGTTTGGCACGTTTTTCCTCTGCCATGACGGAAACGGTTTCCGCCTTCACTTCCCCCAGATCTTTTTCCAGATCTCTGGCAAGCTGGTCTGCCATTTTTACAGGGTCTTCCGCTTTATCCAACAATGCGTTGATGTTTGCTTCCATAATTGTTTTAAATCTGCTCAAAATACCTGCCATGTTTCTTCCTCCTTGATATTGAAAAAGTTATCGAAACAACGCCCCTTTTGAAACAAAAAACTTATCTTTCCCCTAATTTCAGACCGGGATTTGCGTTCAGGTCGAAGCCATCCCGCACCCCTGCCATATATTCATAATAGGCTGCACAACCAATCATTGCCGCGTTATCGGTGCAGAGAATGGGAGAAGGAATGCTCAGATAGAACCCTTCTTTCTCGCAGGCTTTCCGCATGGTTTCCCGCAGAGCGGAGTTGGATGCAACACCACCTGCCATAGCGATCTGCTTCACGCCTCTTTCCTTTGCCGCATGGATGGTTTTTTCCACCAGAACCTCCACCACAGCCTGCTGGAAGCTGGCTGCAATGTCTTCCGGCACAATGGGCTCGCCCATCATTTTCTGTTTATTCACATAGTTCAGAACGGCGGATTTCAGACCGCTGAAACTAAAGTCGTAGCTGTCTTCCTCCAGAAATACACGGGGGAATTTCACAGCATTTGGATTGCCTTTTTTGGCTGCCGCGTCGATTTTCGGACCGCCGGGATACCCCATGCCAATGGCACGGGCAACTTTGTCATAAGCCTCACCTGCTGCGTCATCTCTGGTTCTGCCCAGAATTTCGTACTTGCCATAATCGGACACATACACCAGATGGGAATGACCGCCGGAAACCACCAGCGCCATATAAGGCGGTTCAAAATCTTTATTTTCAATATAGTTGGCACAGATATGTCCTTCGATATGATGGACACCCACAAGGGGTTTATTTGCCGCAAAAGCAAGGGCCTTGGCTTCTGCCAGACCTACCAGCAGCGCACCCACCAGACCGGGACCATACGTCACACCAATGGCATCAATATCTTCCAATGTCAAGCCTGCTTCCTGCAAAGCCTGTGTGATGACACCATCAATGGCTTCGATATGTTTCCGGGATGCGATTTCCGGTACTACGCCGCCATAGAGGGTATGCAGGGCAATCTGTGACGAAATGATATTGGAAAGCACCTCTCTACCGTTTTTCACAACGGCTGCGGCAGTTTCGTCGCAGGAGCTTTCCACTGCTAAAATCAATATATCTTTTTCCATATTTTATCCTTCCTTCGGGAAATACAATGTTGTCATTTTCCTCTCTTCCCCCAACAGGGTATTGGGGAAAATATCTGTGGCATTCTGCAAAAACTCTGCCGGTTCCTGCAAAGCCGGGCTGAAATGGGTGAGCCAAAGTTCTTCTGCTTCCGCAAACTTCGCCAGTCTTGCCGCTTCGGAAAAGAGCATATGCTTATGCTCCAGCGCCTTTGGTTTCTTTTCTTCTTCCCCATACATGCCTTCGCAGATGAAAAGCTGCACGCCTTTTGCAAAATGCGCCAATCTGTCTACAGGACGGCTATCTGTGCAGTACGCCATGGCAATACCCGGACGTTCCGCCCCCAGCACCATATCCGGTGTATAGGTTTTGCCTTCAAATTCCACAGCGCCTTCTTTCTGCAATTTGCCCCACAGCGGTCTGGGCAGTCCCAGCGCCTCCGCTTTTTTCGGGTCAAATTTTCCGCGGCGTTTCACGTCAATACGGTAAGCATAGCAACGTACCATGTGGTCCGCCTGACAGAAAGAAACTTCAAATTCTCCCAACCGCAGGGGATTGGGCGTATCTTTTCCCAATTCAATCAATTCCAAAGGAAAAGGCAGTTCCGGTGCAATCCGGCGCAGACCTTCCACAATATATGTCAGCCCCTGCGGACCAACCAGTTTCAAAGGCTCCGTTCTGCCTGCATTGCCAATGGTCAGCAGCAGACCGGGAAGCCCGGAGATATGATCCGCATGAAAATGGGTAAAGCAAATGGCATCAATATTCTTGAAGCCCCATCCCTGCATTTTCATGGTTACCTGTGTGCCTTCGCCACAGTCAATAAGCATCATGCGCCCATTGAGCCGCGCCGCAAGGGACGTGAGAAAACGCCCCGGCATGGGCATCATGCCGCCTGTTCCCAATAAGCAAATATCTAACATTCCCGTTCTCCTTTGTATTTTCTATTCAAACAAACTTACTCATGGTATATGATACCGCAAAGTGCCGAAAAACACAAGAGAAGCGCCCTTTCCTGCCTTTGCTTTTGGCTTTGAAAAAAAGCGGAAGACCTGCCATTTGCAAACCTTCCGCCATTTGACCATTGATTATTTGTTAGACGCTTCTACCAAAAATTCGCCATATGCCACATAAGTGGTAGGAGTATCCTGACTGTACGCCTTTGTCTGTTCCAGATTAAAGAATGTCATATCCTCACCTTTGCCTTCCAGATACTGATAAGGCACTGCCACACGGTATTTTCCGGGGGTCATGCTCTTTTCCCACTGCCAGAAAGTGAACTTTTTATCCCGTTTGCCGTCTGTGGGGCCGCCTGTAGGAATGCTGTAAGTATCTGTGCTTACATAAGCTTTGGAATCAGGTTCTACTTTATTCCAGTTATGTCCATCCCATTTTTCCAGCCAAAATTCTTCGGATGCATAGAATACTGTATTTTCTTCGTTTTTCCACTGCATTTGCAGGCTCATGGTTTCCTGATCAAAGCTGCCATTGGGCTGCAGAGAAACGTTCGGCATTCTGGCAGAAGTCAGTTTCACATAATCCTTCTGACCGTCTGTGCTCCATTCCACATCCAGATTCATGGCTTCCGCCAATTCTCTTAAAGGCAGATACGCCCGATTGTTCACCACCAGCGGTTTTGTTTCCAGCAGCAGTTCATGGGTACCCATCAGGGTAAGATAATTGGAATCCAATCCCAGAGAAACCTGCCATACCAAGGGCTGATTATCCGCATCCAGTACTGTTTTCATCTGTTTTTCCACCAGAGCTGTACGGGTGCTTGTATCATATGTCACATCGGCTCCCAGCACATCCGCCATGGCGCGTACCGGCAGCATCATCCGTCCATCTTCATAGACAATGTCTTCTTTCAGTACCACATTTCTTTCATCCAATTTGATAACCACATCATTCTGGGCACCAAAAGCTGTCGCATTACAGCCTAACGCCAAAAGGACCGCCGCAATTACTGTTTTTCGCATCATTCAGATTCCCTCCTTAAAAATGGGTGCAGATTCTTGTTTACAGTATATCACCAAACAAAAACAGTTTTATTAGAATTCCTTTAATTTTTTCTTACGTTTCTGCTTTTTTCCCTGTACAAAATCACAGCAAGTTTTCCCATAAAAAAATATTTTAAAAAAAGGGCGTTTTTTCTTGCAAAATCAAAAGTTTTCTGCTAGAATAACTTTGTTGTGTCACATACAAGCAATGAAGGAGGTGCAGGCAATGGCTAGATGTGAAATTTGTGAAAAAGGCCAGATCAAAGGTCATAGAATCAGCATTAACCGTAGTCAGGTTAGTAGACGTGCGAACAGAAAATGGAAACCCAATGTAAAGAAAATCAAAATCGTGGAAGATAACGGCAATGTAAAATCTATCTACGTTTGCACAAGATGCATGCGTTCCAACAAAATCACTCGTGCGATCTGATTTCAGCATAAAAAGAGCCTTCGTTTACGAAGGCTTTTTTGCGTTATACGGGTATTTCAGAGTGTTTCATAAGAAAACAAATATAGCCGGAATCCTTTGTATTTCAAGGATTCCGGCTATGATTTTTTATGAGGATTGTTCAATGATGTCCAGATTCTTACAGCATAGTCTGTAATGTTTTATCATAAGCCGCCGCAATGAAAGGCACGGAAATTTTCTTTTCTCTTGCCAGTCTGACAGCGTTGCCCACAATCTGTTCCAATTCATTCTGGGGCACACCGTCTTTAATATCACGATACAGAGAGGATGTGGAGTTCAGAGGCATTTCCGCAAATTCCTGCAGATACCGTTCCTGAATATCTTCCGGCAGATGCACACCAATGCCGTCTGCCAAGCGGTACAGATCGTCATAAGTCCCTTTCAGAAAAGCCATCCGCTGAGAATCTTCCAGAATACCGCCTGAAGGACAGTCATAATACAGGAAAGCGCAGCTATTGCCGCAGATCATCATAAACTTTGCCCAGATGGGTTCCAAAATATCCGCTGTATAAATGGTAGGCAGTCCACCTGCCTGCATCATTGCCGCCAGCTGCTCCGCTCTTTCGTTTTTCCGTCCATCAGGGAACCCAAAACCTGCACGCAGCAGTGTGCCCACATTGACAACTTTCCCCTTTTCTACAATTTTAGACAGGCAGTAAATGAAGCCATGGGCAATCTGACCTTTTCCCAATGCTTCCTGTGCCTGCTGGGCAGCCATAAAGCCATTCTGCAAAGGAATGACCAGTGTATCATCCCGAACGATACTGCTGTATCTGTCACATACATCTTTCAAGGAATAGCTTTTGCATGCCAATACCAGCACATCTACGGTACCGATTTCTACCGGATCATCGCTGACCAAAGCGGGATGGATGACCTGGTCTCCCAAAACTTCAGATTCCAGAATCCAGCCTCTTTTCAGAACATTTTCCTTTGTTTCTCCTCTTGCAATCAATACAATTTCCGCGTTTTTATCTTTCGCAACGGCACCGGCTACGGTAGCGCCGACGCCGCCTGCGCCCAAAATACCAATTCTCATATGTTTCCCTTCTCTCTTTATTCACGAATCTGTCCATCACCATAAATGATATATTTTGTGGTAGTCAATTCTGTCAAACCCATAGGTCCACGGGCGTGGAGTTTCTGGGTACTGATGCCGATTTCCGCACCAAAGCCGAACTGTCCGCCGTCTGTGAAACGAGTGGATGCATTCACGTAAACTGCCGCTGCGTCCACTTCGTTGAGGAACCGCTGGGCATTTGTGTAGTTTTCTGTCACAATGGCTTCGGAATGACCTGTGGAATAACGGCGGATATGGCTGATGGCTTCATCCAAATCCTTCACCACTCTTGTGGAAATGATATAATCTTCGTATTCTGTTGCCCAGTCTTCTTCTGTAGCCGCTACGGCGCCGGGCACTCTGGCACAGGTGTCTTCATCCCCACGGATTTCCACCTGTTTTTCCTGCAACGCCTTACCAATCATAGGCAGGAAGGTATCTTTCAGACTTTCATGCACCAGCAGGCTTTCGCAGGCATTGCAAACGCCGGGACGCTGTGTTTTGGCATTGATAACAATGCGCACTGCTTTTTCCAAGTCAGCGCTTTCATCCACATAAACATGGCAGTTGCCCACACCTGTCTGGATAACCGGAACGGTACTGTTCTGTACCACATTCTGAATAAGTCCTGCACCGCCTCTTGGAATGAGCAAATCCAGATAGCCATTCAGACGCATCATTTCGTTTGCGGTTTCCCGATTGGTATCCTGTACAATCTGTACGCAGGCACCGGGCAGACCTTCTTCTTCCAATGCTTTCTGGAATACGGAAACTACTTTTTTATTGGTGCCGATGGCTTCTTTACCGCCGCGGAGAATAACTGCACTGCCGGCTTTCAGGCACAGACCGAAAGCGTCTGCTGTTACATTGGGACGGGCTTCAAAAATGATGCCGATCACGCCCATGGGCACACGTTTCTGACCGATAATCAATCCATTATCCAATGTTTTCATGGATAAAACTTTGCCTACAGGGTCATCCAGAGATGCCACCTGTCTTAAGCCGTCTGCCATTTCTGCCAGTCGTTTTTCTGTCAGTGTCAAACGGTCAATAAAAGCGCCTTTGATACCTGCTTCCACTGCCGCTTCCACGTCTGCTTTATTTGCTGCCAAAATCTCATCCTTTGCTGCCAGCAAAGCATCTGCCGCATGGCAAAGGGCTTTATTTTTTCTGGGTGTGGGAAGCACAGAAAGAACCACTGCCGCTTCCTTTGCCTGTTTTCCCATTTCTGTCAACATACTCATAAATATAACTGCCTCCTTAATCAAAAAAAGCCGTTTCTTTCCATTATACTTGTACCCCATGGAAAAAAACAGCTTTTTTTCGATTCTCTATGAAATTCTTTGTACAATTGTTGCCACCACAAATACAGTGAAAAGCCCTCCTGCCAGCGAGCATAAGAAACAAGGGAATTTCTTTCCTGCTGTCATCGTCCGCAATATGAGAAACCAGAAGCAGCCATAAAAACAGACTACCCCCACCGCTGACACAATGGCAACAAGGAAATATGGCAAAATCCCCAGCCATACCAACAGACCATAAGCCACTGCCGCCAAAAGCAGAACCACCTGCTCTCCTGTATTTTTATAAACAGGATTCGTATTTTCTTTGGCAGGAGAAAAATTGGCAGCCAGCAAAAACAAGCCTGGCAATCCATAGCCAGCCAACGCCCCCGTCAACACACGAAGCAAATTGTTGCTCTGCCAGAATCCCAGATAACTGCCGACACCATCAATGGCAATGGGCAGAAATGACAGCGCTGCCAGCACCATACCAGAGGGCGAAAACGGTCGATTTCCGTCTTTTCTTCCTGCCAGCCATAAGAATATCACACCCAGTATGATACCGCCTTCAATGGCTGTACAGCGGGCACAGAGAGGACTTTGACAGCTTCCCCAGAAAAAACTGCGCTCTGCCATCTGGTGACAGACAGCAGAGCCAAAAAAGTCAAATACATTCATGATTCTCAGAAGTTATAGGTAATAGAATAAGGTACCGCTGCCAGACCAGACAGACCACCGATGATGCAGCAGATCAGGCTCAGACCCAGCATAATGGCACTGATGATGGTAATCAGTTTACCAAACTTCTGATTATCTTCCACAGGGCTTTTCATGAGGGCAATACCTGCAATAAGACCTGCGATAGCGCCAATGCCGCCTACCAAAATGATCAATACGATCACAATGACTTTCAGTGCAGGATGAATGCCTTCATTAACAGGCTTATATTCTGTATTGGTACCGCCGCTTGCCCATGTACCGCTGCTGGTATTTTCTGTACTTTCAAATTTCTGATAAGTGCCTTTGGCATCCTCTACAGTAAAAGAATCCACTTTTTCCGCAGGCTGCTCATCGGGCTGCGTTGTTTCGGGGCGGGTGTTTTCTTTTACACCGCAAATAGGGCAGCCCAAGCTTTCATCAATAATTTCTCTTCCGCATTTCGGGCAAAAACTCACATTTCATCTCTCCTTTTGATTCCTTTTCCAAAGCAAGTTCCTACATCTTCGCCAGCCAAAATCCGATGGATCACCGTGGGGTCTTCCCCATGGGCAATAGCCATGGCTGTCCCGGCTTTTTCACAGATTTTTGCCGCTTCCAGTTTTGTCTGCATACCGCCTACACTGAAGGCAGAGCCTTTTCCGCTTGCCATCTTTTCGATTTCCGGCGTTACTTTTTCCACATAAGAAATCCTCTTCGCGTCTGCATGTTCTCTGGGATTTTTGTCATACAGGGCGTCAATATCTGTCAGCAATACCAGCAGATCAGCCCCCGTTACCTCCGCTACCATAGCAGAGAGGCGATCGTTATCGGAAAATTCAATTTCATATGTAGAAATGGTGTCATTGGCATTGACAATGGGAATGATACCCATTTCAAACAATGTTTCAAATGTATTATGGGTATTGGTATATCTTTCTTCCGTACCCATTTCCTCCTTTGTCAGCAAAATCTGGGCAACGGTCTGATTATACCGGTCAAAAAAGTTATGATAGATCTGCATCAGCATTGCCTGACCAACTGCTGCCGCCGCCTGTTTTTCCCGGGTAACAGTGGGACGGGAAGGCATTGACATACGCACAGCGCCTACACCAATGGCACCGCTGGTGACCAGTGCCACATCCATACCGCGATTGCGCAGGTCTGTCAGCACCCATGCCAGTTCTTCGATCCGTTTCAAATTCAATCTGCCATTGGGATAGGTAATGGTTGCAGTACCTACCTTAATGACGATTCTCTTACAGTTTTTCAGCGTTTGACGCATATGCAATAACCCCCTCCTTCACTTCCATATTGTGAGTATACACTATTTTCCTTTTGGAAAAAAGCAATTTTTCCAATCTCAATAAAATTGTAACATTGTTGAAAGAAACCATAAAAAAACAGAGAGACTTCTCTTTCGAGAAATCTCTCCATTTGATCAGGCAAAGCCTGTTTTTATTTCATTTTGAAATCCTGTGAAACCTGATTACTGGTTAGCCAGTCTTTTGTAGTTTTCCAGTCTTTCTTTTGCGTTCTTTTCGGACTGTTCGAACAGTTCTTCCGCTACTTCGGGGAATGTTCTCTGCAGTGCGCTGTAACGAACTTCGCTCAGCAGGAAGTCTCTGAAGCTTGCTGTAGGTTCTTTAGAATCCAGAGTGAAGGGGTTCTTGCCTTCTTCTTTCAGAGTAGGGTTGAATCTGTACATATGCCAGTAACCTGCTTCAACTGCACGTTTGATTTCGTTCTGAGCGCCGCTCATGCCGCCTTTCAGACCGTGGTTGATACAAGGAGCGTAAGCGATGATCAGGGAAGGACCATGGTAGCTTTCAGCTTCCAGCAGAGCTTTTACCAGCTGGTTCTTGTCTGCGCCCATTGCAACCTGTGCAACGTAAACGTAGCCATAGCTCATAGCCATCATACCCAGGTCTTTTTTCTTAACTCTCTTACCGGAAGCAGCGAACTGAGCAACTGCACCAGCAGGAGTAGCTTTGGAAGCCTGACCGCCTGTGTTGGAGTAAACTTCTGTATCGAATACCAGAACGTTTACATCTTCGCCGGAAGCCAGTACGTGGTCCAGACCGCCGTAACCGATATCGTAAGCCCAGCCGTCACCACCGAAGATCCACTGAGATTTTTTAACCAGCTGATCTTTGTTTTCCAGTACGTAGGAAACGATGTTCTTAGCTTCTGCATCTGTACCAGCATAGCCTTCCAGTGCAGCTACCAGAGCGTCGGATGCTTCTCTGGATTTTTCACCATCGAACATTGTGTCAACCCAAGCATCAACAACACCTGCAACGGAAGCGTCGATTGCTTTCAGGTTTTCCAGTTTATCTTTCAGACCGTTTCTCATCTGTTTAACAGCGGAAGCCATACCCAGACCATATTCTGCGTTGTCTTCGAACAGGGAGTTAGCCCAAGCGGGACCACGACCGTCTTTGTTTGTTGTGTAAGGCATAGAAGGTGCGGAACCACCCCAGATGGAGGAGCAGCCTGTTGCGTTTGCAACGTACATTCTATCACCAAACAGCTGTGTTACCAGTTTTGCGTAAGGTGTTTCGCCACAGCCTGCGCATGCGCCGGAGAATTCCAGCAGAGGCTGTTCGAACTGAGAACCTTTCACGGAACCTTTGCCCATAGGGTTAGCTTTAGGAGCAACTTCGTCGATTGCGTAATCCCAGTTAGCAACTTCAGCTTCCTGTGTAGCCAGAGGTTTCATAACCAGAGCTTTGTTAGGAGCAGGGCATACTACTGCACAGCTACCGCAGCCCAGGCAGTCCAGAGCGGAAACCTGCATTCTGTATTTCAGACCAGCAAATGCAGCGCCGCCTTTCGCGTCTACTGCTTTGAATGCAGCAGGAGCTTTTGCAGCTTCTTCTTCTGTCAGCAGTACGGGACGGATTGCTGCGTGAGGACATACATAAGAGCACTGGTTACACTGGATACAGTTTTCAGCGTTCCATTCGGGTACGTCAACAGCAACACCACGTTTTTCGTAAGCAGCTGTACCGCAAGGGAATGTACCGTCTTCTCTGCCGGAGAATGCGGATACGGGCAGTTTGTCGCCTTCCTGTGCGTTCATAGGAGCTACAACTTTATCAACGAATTCTGTGGATTTTCTAGCAGCTGCAACTTCTGCATCTTCTGCAGTTGCCCAGGAAGCAGGGATTTCAACTTTCACTGCACCGTCTACACCACGATCAACAGCAGCGTAGTTCATGTTCAGGATTGTGTCACCTTTCTTACCATAGGATTTTGTGATAGCAGCTTTCATGTATTCTACAGCCTGGTCAATGGGGATGATGTTTGCCAGTTTGAAGAATGCAGCCTGCAGTACAGTGTTGATTCTGTTGCCCAGACCGATTTCTTTCGCAATTTCTGTACCATTGATGATGTAGAAGTTTGCTTTCTTAGCAGCCAGCTGTCTTTTCAGTTTAGCGGGCAGGTGCTGTTCCAGTTCTTCTACGGACCAAGTTGTGTTCAGCAGGAATGTACCGCCTTCGTTCAGTTCTGTAACCATGTCGTACAGGTGAACGTATTCCTGTTTATGACAAGCAACGAAATCTGCTGTCTTAACCAGGTATGTGGAGCGGATAGGTTTGTGACCGAAACGCAGGTGGCTCTGTGTGATACCGCCGGACTTTTTGGAGTCGTAGCTGAAGTAAGCCTGTGCGTACATGTCTGTGTTGTCACCGATGATCTTGATGGAGTTTTTGTTAGCACCAACAGTACCGTCAGCGCCCAGACCCCAGAATTTGCAGCTGATTGTGCCGTCATCACCTGTAACGTTAACTTCTTCGCCAACTTCCAGAGAGTGGTTGGTTACGTCGTCCACGATACCGATTGTGAAGTGGTTTTTGGGTTTGTCCAGAGACAGGTTAGCATATACAGCGATGAACTGTGCAGGTGTAACGTCTTTGGAACCCAGACCATAACGGCCGCCAACAACAACAGGAGCGTCTTCTACTTCGAACATTGCTGTGCAAACGTCCATGTACAGAGGTTCGCCCTGTGCGCCGGGTTCTTTTGTTCTATCCAGAACAGCGATTTTCTTAACTGTTTTAGGGATAGCTTCCAGCAGTTTTTCAGCTACGAAAGGTCTGAACAGGTGAACTTTAACCAGACCAACTTTTTCGCCTTTAGCTGCCAGGTAGTCGATTGTTTCTTCAATAGCTTCACAAGCGGAGCCCATAGCGATGATGATTCTTTCAGCATCGGGAGCACCATAGTAGTTGAACAGTTTGTAATCTCTGCCTGTGATTCTGTTGATTTCACCCATGTATTCTTCTACTACTGCAGGCAGAGCATCATAGAATTTGTTTGCTGCTTCACGAGCCTGGAAGTAGATGTCAGGGTTCTGAGCTGTACCTCTGATAACGGGATGTTCAGGGTTCAGCGCGTTTCTCTTGAATGCGTTAACTGCATCCATGTCGATGATTTTAGCCAGTTCATCATAGTCGATGCATTCGATTTTCTGGATTTCGTGAGATGTACGGAAACCATCAAAGAAATGCAGGAAAGGAACACGGCCTTTGATTGCGGACAGATGTGCTACGCAAGCCAGATCCATAACTTCCTGTACGCTGTTGGAAACCAGCAGAGCGAAACCTGTCTGACGACAAGCCATAACGTCGGAGTGGTCACCAAAGATAGACAGAGCGTGAGCTGCCAGCGCACGAGCTGTTACATGGAATACTGCGGGAAGCAGTTCACCGGAGATTTTGTACATGTTGGGGATCATCAGCAGCAGACCCTGAGATGCTGTATAAGTTGTTGTCAGAGCGCCAGCTGCCAGGGAACCGTGTACAGTACCGGAAGCACCTGCTTCAGACTGCATTTCTACTACTTTAACAGTCTGACCGAAAAGGTTTTTCTTGCCATTTGCTGCCCAATCGTCTGTTTTTTCAGCCATTGGGGAGGAAGGTGTGATGGGGAAAATACCAGCTACTTCTGTAAACGCATAGGAAGCGTATGCAGCAGCTTCGTTACCGTCCATCGTTTTCATTACTTTAGACATTTTTTGTTCTCCTCCTTATTTTGTAAATCTTCTGTATTTTACAAAACTTTGCTTTCGGGAAACCCCTAGGTCTGCACGGAAAACCGTGCATGCCGTGCTGCCTGCCCGGAAAGAGTATATTTATGACAAAAATCTTGTCATACAACAGCATTCTTTTGCCTGACCGCAGCACTGCTTCAAGTTCCTGTTTATTATACAATCAAATTCTTATGATTTCAACCGCAAAATGGAAATAAAACCGTTATGTTTCTAACAAAAGACCCTTTGTGCGAATTGACGGTGCCTATCATGTATAAAAAAATATTTTTATGCAATTTACATTCCTTTTCACGATGTATCTGCAAAAATACCGCGCTTATATGTCAGACAAACGTCTTTTTCTTGGCAATATTTTGTACTGAAATTCATACACAATTACCAAGATTGATACGAAAATATCAAAGACGCAAAAAATATATTGTATACGCAAAAACACCCCTATGATAGTTTCATAGAGGTGTTTTGAAACATCTATTTATGCAATTAAAAACTTGTATTTATCCTTCCAAACACTCTGTGCCATTTCCGCAGGTACGGAAACTGCCTGATATGTGCCGGTTTCTTCATCATTGGACAGCAAAATCCATTCTTTGTCCGCAGAAATATAGTAATTTTCAGGATATACATCTTCTGCATAGACATGAAGCTCTGTTTCGATATCACGGCTGGCTGTCAAATCCAAAATATTGACATACTTCTGTCCCTGCAGGTCAACGTTGACACCCTGACTAGACAGTTTGCCGTCTACATCCACTTCCCAATAGAAGGAAAGGAATTCTGCACCGATATATCCCTTCACAAAACCAAGACGTACATGATCGGGTTTGGGCATATCTGCAGTTTCTTCTGCCGCTTCTGCCTGTTCGGCATTTGCCTCTGTTTCTGTATTGGCTTCTGCTTCCGCTGCTGTGCCTTCTTCAGCCTGTGCTTCCGCTTGTTCTTCTCCAGACTGTTCCACCGCTTCAGCTTCTTCTGCCGCTTCTTCTGCTTCTTCCGCAGGAACTACGTTCGGGAAAGATGCCAGCTGTTCCAATGCAAAGGATTCAAAGGCATCATTCAGACTTTTTTCATAACTGATATCATTCAAACCAACTACAACAGGAATTTCTGCAGAGTAATTCCGCTCTCCGTCTACGCCTTCCAGCATACGTCCTGCAATAACCGGTTTGGTATTATCACCTGTTTTGATGGTTACCAGCTGTTGGCTGCTGTCCCAGATGACTTCTGTGGCAAAATACTCAGAAAATACATCGGAAGATACATACAAACAGCCGTTGATGGCTTCCACTTCCCGATCCAATGTGATTTCATAGCCATTGAGCTCCGCATCTCTGCTGCCGCGATTCAGAACAAGTTTCTTTCCATAAAAAGAAATCTCTGTGGCTTTTTTCTCGCGATCCCAGGCAACACTGCCGCCCAGACCTTCCACTACGTTTCTGACAGGCAGAAGCAGAACTTCTTCGTCATCATAATAAATTGGCATATTTTCCATATCCGCCAATGTTGTGGTATCACCTGCCTGTGGCGGCTGAGGTTTCTGATCCGCAACTTCCATTTCCAGTTCCTGCTGTCTGGTCAGGTACATGGAAAGGGACAGTGCGCCGCCTACCAGCGCTGCCGCTGCCACAACAATGACCGTTAATTTTTTCCATCCCATATTTTTCCCTCTTTCTTTGGGTTTTTCCCGAGCATCATACCACAATGACGAGGAAAAATCAACAAAACCACCGAAAAATTAGTATAAATGACAGATTTTTTAAGAATTTCCAGAATATGATTCCCAAACAGACATAAAAAAGCCCGCATGACTGATGCATGCAGGCTTTGTTTTCTACCTTATGCAGAAAGTTCTACTGCCAGATTTCTGCGAATCAACACACGATTGAGCCAATTCTGTTCCCGGGCATCAGAAAGAACAATATCTTCTGTCTGCGCATTCCAGGAAATATCTGTTTCTGTCATTGAAGCCAAATCCCGCAGTTTGTAATAAGTTTTGCCTTCGTAGATACAATAGGATACTTCTGCTGTTTTTCCCTGATATGTGATCTGGGAAGTTCCCATAGCTTTGGTGGTATCTGCCGCAGAAACAGGCAGAGTCAGTGTCTTGCCCAGCTGAACGAATACTTTGTTGGCATCGTCTGCCGTCAGATAATAAGTGCCACCGCCATAAAAAGCGTCCACAGCAAAACTGCTTCTGGGGCTTTTGACATTGATGCTTTCCATTCTGGCATTGTCTGGCAGGACTTTATGCCAAGGGTTTGCCGGATCAGGGTCTGTAGGGTCCCATCCTCTCAGTTTTATATCATTGACATCCAGTTTTTGGGGCTGTTCCGGCTGAATGGGCAAAGGATTGTTATTCTTTACCATTCTTACGGTAGTACCCGCGGGACAATTATCATAAATCCATTTTGCGTTTTCCACTGTCAGACGCACACAGCCCATGGAAGCAGATGTACCCAGTTTGTTGTATTCCAGATATTCCAGAGAGCCTTTATCGTACATAGTATAATAAGGTACGGAATGGAACAGGATACTGCCAGTGATACGTGTGGCATACTGTCCGTAAACATTGCCGAACAGGGCACGCCATACATATTTATCTGTTGTACGGAATGTACCAGTAGGTGTGGCAGGACCTACGGAGCAGACAAATGCTCTGTCAGGCACGGTATAGTTCCCAGCGGCATCCTTTTTATAAACAGTGACCACATTCTGTGTCAGATTCACTTCTACCTCATACGGATATTCTGCTGCCTGCGCCATCTGCGGTACGCCCATAAACAGAAAAAGCGCCATAAACAGCAATGATAATTTCTTTCTCATGTAAATCCCCCTTTTTTCGCATGAAATGATTCAAAAAAACGCAGAAGAACAGCGACTTCCACTTAAGAAAACATTGTTTTTTTATTTGATTGATTTCTTAAGGGGAAGTGCGACGGCTATCTTCATAAGAAAACATACGAAATAAAATCTAAGTTAGAATCAGAAAGCCGAAATCCGCAGTATCATCAGGATTTCGGCTTTCTTTGTTTGCTTATGATGATGCCCCTAATCTTCTGCGCAGCTTTTTTGGAACATCCCTTTGCCGCTTCCTGCGGCAAAGTTTGTTTTGTTCTCAGAATGGAGATGAGGGGAGTCGAACCCCTGTCCGAAAACCCATCTGTAAGAACTTCTCCCATCACAGTCAGTCTTTTAGAATTCCCTCAGACCATCGCCGAATGACAGGCTATGTTCCTCGGTAGCTTCATGAATCTTTTTCCGCCGCAAAGCTTAAGCGAAAAAGTGCCCCGCCAAGTCGATGCCAAGCTCCCCGGCGGCAGGAATCCGGGGGTTGACAGCTGCCGCAATTAGGCAGCGTATGCTAATTTATTGTTGTCGTTTCTTTTTAGAAAAGTTTCCGGCTTGATGACGCAGTTCACCGGGCTGCGGATGGCTATCCCTACTTTCAAGACTCCCGTCGAAACCATTACATCCCCGTGTGTCTTATAAAGTAAGATTACGAATCTTAAACTCTTTTTCCGCCTGACGACGCATATCGTTTTTGGCAATGGTCTCACGCTTGTCATAGAGTTTTTTACCCTTTGCCAGCGCAATATCCACTTTCACCAGACTGCGGTCGAAGTAGACCTTCAAAGGTACCACCGTATATCCGGCAGCCTGTACCTGTGCGGCAATCTTGCGGATTTCGTTTTTGTGCAGCAGCAAACGTCTGGTACGCAGAGGATCTTTGTTGAAGATATTCCCCTGTTCGTAAGGACTGATATGCATGTTCATAATGAAAGCCTGCCCGTTTTCAATACGGATGAAGCTTTCCTTCAGACTGCATTTGCCAGCCCGCAGACTTTTCACTTCTGTGCCAACGAGAGAAATGCCTGCCTGATACACGTCTTCGATGAAATAATCATGATATGCTTTTTTATTCTGTGCGATCAGCTTCGTGCCGTTTCCCTTTGCCATTGGCTCACTTCCGTTCTGTCTGCTTTGTGCGTTTTCTTCTGCATGATAGATTATATCACAGATTCCAGAAAAATCAAATGACGTTTCTGTTACAAATTTCAAAAGAAATATGACAGCTTTCGCATATTTCAAACAACTGTTTCTTCCATTATATTCTACCAGAGAAACACCTTCCATACAGGAAAAATCTCCGGCAAAAGCTGAAATCATCGATTCCAGCTTTTGACCGGAAAATGATTTAAAATTCAAAGGCTTCTTCTGCAAATACAAAATCAATGGTTCCCAATTCCTTGGATACCTTTGCCACAGTCACCTGCACGGCATCTCCAAGGCGATAAATCTTACCGCCTCTCTTACCGACTACCTGCATGTTTCTGTCGTCAAATTCATAATAGTCATCATCCAGCTGGTTCAAAGCAACCATGCCTTCTACAGTGTTTGCCAGTTCCACATAAATGCCCCAGTTGGTTACGCCAGAGATGATACCTTCATAAGTTTCACCAATTTTATCCAGCATGAATTCCACTTTCTTCAGTGCATCTGTATCTCGTTCGGCATCTTCTGCCACACGTTCCCGCTTGGAGCAGTGCTGGGCAATGTCCGGCATTTTCTTCCGATAGGACTGTTCCCGTTTGCCGCTCATTTCTCCAGCAAGTGTCAATTTGATAAGACGATGGATTTCCAAGTCAGGGTAACGGCGGATAGGTGATGTGAAATGGCAGTAATATTTCGCCGCCAGACCAAAATGCCCCTGATTGTCCGCTGTATATCTTGCCTGCATCATGCTGCGCAGCACCATACGGGTGATGATACGTTCTTCTGGCTTACCTTCCGCTTCTGCCAGCACTCGCTGGATTTCTCTGGGATGGATTTCCCCATCTTTTTTCTTCACACGGTAGCCAAACCCACGGATGAACTGTTCCATCTTTTCTGTTTTTTCTTCATCTGGTTCCTGATGGGAACGAAACACAAAGGGAATTTCCTGCCAGAAGAAGTTTTCCGCAACAGTTTCGTTGCAGACCAACATAAATTCCTCAATGAGGTTTGTGGCAATATTCCGGTCATAGGGCTTGATGTCAATGGGTTTGCCCTGCTCATCCAGAATAATTTTGGATTCCGGCAGGTCAAAATTTACAGAGCCGCGTTTTTTCCGTTTTGCCACCAGAATTTCTCGCAGTTCGTTCATTTCTTCCAACATAGGAACGATTTCCGCATATTTTTCCAAAAGCTCCGGTGTCTTGTCCTCCAGAATTTCCCTTACGGCTGTATATGTCATACGGTAGTCAGAATAAATCACAGAATTGACTACCCGATGGTTCACCACATACCCTCTGTGGTCGATTTCCATGATACAACTCAGTGCAAGACGATCTTCGTGGGGATTCAGGGAACAAATGCCGTTGCTCAGCTTATGAGGCAGCATGGGAATCACCCGATCTACCAGATACACACTGGTACCTCTTTCGTATGCTTCCTTATCCAGAGCGGTATTCTCCTGCACATAATGGGAAACGTCCGCAATATGCACGCCCAGTTCATAATTGCCATTATCCAGCTTTGTCAGGGAAACAGCGTCGTCCAAGTCTTTGGAATCTTCCCCGTCAATGGTGATGGTCAGCACATTACGCAAATCTTCTCTGCCCATCATTTCTTTTTCATTGATTTCCAGTTCCACATTTTCGATTTCCTGATACACTTCCTCAGGGAATTCCACAGGCAGCTCGTAACGGCGAATCACAGAAAGGATATCCACACCAGGGTCGTTGATGTGCCCCAAAATTTCAATGATCTTCCCTTCTGGATTCCGTCTGTCCTCGCCATAGTCTGTGATTTCCACCACTACTTTATGCCCAGTCACAGCACCCATGCTGTTTTCTCTGGAAATGAAAATATCTTTTGCAACTTTCTTGTCATCTGCTGTAACAAAACCGAAGCCTTTCACCTGCTCATACAGCCCCACCAGACGGGTCATACCTCTTTCCAGCACACGGATAATGGTTCCTTCCGCTTTTCTGCCGCTACCGCCGCCACCGGTCACTTTATACAAGACGCGGTCTTTCTGCATAGCACCGTTGGTTTCTGATGCGGGAATGAAAATATCTGCGCCGCCTTCATCCGGTGTTACAAAGCCAAAGCCTTTTGCATGGCTGATGAATGTTCCCGTTGCCATCTGCAATGTTTCCGGCACAGCCAGCTTTCCTCTTTTTGTTTCAAATATTTTTCCTTCATCAATGAGTTCTGCGATGATTTGTTCAAAATATGTCCGATCTTCTTCCGGCACACCCAACAGCACACGCATGTCTTTCCGCTTCATGGGCACATATGCCGGACTTTTCATACATTCCAGAATGCGTTCTTTTCTTTCCTGTAATTGTTCTTTCTCCATAGTTCCTCCTTTTCTCCTTTCTTTCTACAAAAAAAGGGACGCATTTCTGCATCCCTCATTCGTTCTTATCCAATCAGATTGATTACCAGTGCCAGAATCATGAACAGAGCGCCGCCGATTTTTGTATATCTTTCCAAAGCGCCTTCCATAGAACTGCCTTTATTTTTGCTCCAGTATGTGTCGCCGCTGCCGCCGCCGCCAATTGCGCCCAGACCAGCAGAACGTTTGGACTGTAACAGAATGATTACACACAGTAATACAGATAAAATAACCAATACCACTGATAATACTAAACTAAGTGTTGCCATGTGTCAAAACCTCCCAATATTATTTGTAATGGTCATAAAAAACCATTCTCATTTTCAAACAGTAAAGGTATTGTATCATACTCACGCTCTGCCTGCAAGTCTTTTTCC
>ERZ1673739.1671-NODE-1671-length-22539-cov-4.286115_pt1 | contig 22539 bp, 17 predicted proteins | sample MGYA00580210_ERZ1673739 | MGnify/ENA primary metagenome ERZ1673739 (study PRJEB41218, sample SAMN15661749) | gut metagenome | host: Homo sapiens | place: Canada: London | collected 2015-08-20/2019-03-30 | study: EMG produced TPA metagenomics assembly of...
CCGGTAATGCTCTGGCACCTCTCCGAAGATAAGCTTTTACTTTTTCACCGTAAAGATAAGGATCATTGCCATTTATAATCCCCCATTGCATCAGCAATGCTGACGCTCCGCTGACAAACGGTGCTGCAAAAGACGTTCCTGTAACTGCACTGTAACCACCTCCCGGAACCGGAGCAACAATATTCACCCCTGGTGCCACCAGATCCGGTTTCAAATACGGAAGCTGCCTGCTTCCCCGGCCGGAAAAGTCGGCATACGCGTCAATCAGGGAATCATATGCTCCGGCAGTAATGATTCTGGAAGAAGTCGAGGGAATCGTCAGTGTTCCATACGCCCGTGGTTCATAAAATCCGGTTCCGCGATTCAGGGTATTTCCACCTGGAAGCCAGAGATAATATTCCCCGCTCCGGACACGTTTTCCACTTAAAAAAATTTTCCAGACACCACTGTCCACGTAAGTTTCCACCGGAAGAAAATCTATATAAATTTCCTGCGTTACATGATAAGGTCCCGGTTTTCCATAATAAACCAGGAGTTTTGTATTTCCAAGGCTGTAACGCTGAGATCCCAGCTGTTCATATAACGGACCAATTCTTTTTCCCGATGGACTCTCAATATAAATTTCCATTTCATCCTCATAAGATTTCCATAACTGCACATTTAACGTCGGCTCTCTCTGACTTACTGATAACTCAATCTGTCTGGTCTGTCCCTGAGCCAAAGTCCCACCTGCATGCAGTGGCTGATTTCCATTATTCCCGGTAGCCGTACATATTACAAGCCTGCCCATGGCAGAGACTGTATCAATATAAGTCTCCAGCAGCGAATCTCCCCTGTGTGACCCATAGTTGTTTCCAAAACTGATATTGATAACCATCGGCCGCTTCAGAGACAATGACTGTCTGACCAGATAATCAATTCCCTGTATGAGTTCCGTTGTCCTTGGAAAAGAATTCTCTCTGGGAATCCCCATCTTCACCACCAGCAGGTCACTTTCATAGGCTACTCCCCGATTCACCCCGTCGGAAGCCCTCCCATTTCCTGCCGCGATTCCCAGCACTGAGGTTCCATGTCCACTGTAGTCCACAGACGGAACAAGGCGCCTGCCCTGGTTTTCTCCAAGTTCAAGCGCCTCATCAATTTCTTCTTTCGTATATTCTGTTCCTGTTACATATCCCTGCGGTGGTTTTCCTGGTATGCTCTGGTCCCACAGCCGCAAAATTCTGCTGCTTCCGTCTGTATTTCTGAAGTCCGGATGAAAATAATCCACTCCTGAATCAACTATGCCAACCAGAATTCCTTTTCCTGTCAGCCCGTCTCTGCCAGTCTGCACGGTTCGGATGCAGCTCGCTCCCTTCGCCTGAAACAACTCGAAATATAGCCTTTTTGGTTTTTCTATAAATTCTACCTGTACGCGATCTGAATATGCGTCAATTTCCGATTCCGGCAAAGTTATGACCGCATAACCTCCCAACAGCGGCACTACCTGAATTCCCTCGCCAGCCAGACCACTCTCCGGGCCACTGTATTTTACAATGATATCCCACAATTTCGCAGAGGAATCGTATCCTACATTCAGATTTCCGGATTTCCTGCGTTCCTCTGGTGTCGCGTCCATCGCCAGATTTAAAAGATTGTCTATTTTCTGATCTGCCATAAAGATTTCCTTTTCTGCCTGAAACCAGAGTAAGTTTACTCTATTATATGACTACGATTCCGCAAGCTGCCACTGCTTTATCAACAGAGAGTCAGCCAGGTAAACAATCCCAAAGACCTCCTGATTTTATATGTTTCACATTCTATTTTCTATATTCCTCTATCACACATTTATGCTCTTTTGTTTTCTTATCATAATTCACGCCAACAAGAAGAATGTTTCCTTTATACTCTTCCAAACTGGAACAATAGTCTTTCTGCTTAATCTGCTCAATTGCTCCTTCTGCACTCTGATTCCACTTTAATTCAACTACCAATGCAGGTTTTTCCTGAAACTTTCTCCGTGGGATAAAAACAAGATCCGCAAATCCTTTTCCACCTGCCATTTCTCTGTGAACTGTATAGAAATTTCTTGCTGCATACAAAGCAAGCGATATCGTATAACTTAACGCATTCTCATCATTGTACTGTATATGCGATGTCTCAAAATGCGCCTGACAGATTCCTTCTGCTACCTGTGCAGGTCTTTTCTGCCAGATTGCATTGAGTGTATCCGCGGAATTCTTCAACGCCTTTGAAACTTCTCCCCAGTCAGATGCTGCAACACTGTTCACATATTCAGCACGGACTTCACTGTTAGGTATTTTTACAGTCTTATTATCATAATCATAAGAAAGGTACCCCAGATGAATTAATAACGTAAGAACATCATCTTCTGTACGAAATGTTGTCATGTCATTTGTAAAACTTCCTGTATTTACTGGAACGCTTTCTCCTGCAATCATACTTAAAATATCATCTTTTAAGCCTTCAAAATTCATGTCAATGTATACTTGCAAAGCTTCAAATGTCTCTGTCTGATTCCAGTAATTTCCTATTTTCCCAAATCTCATGCAGCTGACCACCGAACGTGGACTGTAAATAGACAGAGCTTTTTCAAAAGAATACCCATCATACCAGTTTTTCACTTCCTGTATATCCATGCTGTACATATTACACAGATCACTGACTTCTTCCTCAGTAAATCCTACATACTCCGCAAGCGGTCCCGGATCGATCATCGAAAATTCATCAAACATATTCAATGCGGAATGTGTTCCATATTTCTTAATCGGAAGAATTCCAGTCATATAGACAAGCGCAAGATATCCTTTATCTTTCAGTAAATCTCTTAAAAAATCCAGGTATTTTTCCTGAGCTTCTCTGTCTATTTTATATTCTCTGAAAATACAGTCCCATTCATCAATCACTACGACAAACTGCCTCTTTGTTTTATTATAAACATCCTGCATGGTTCTCATCAGATTGGTATCATCAAAATATCGAAAATCCGGATACTTTTCCAGCAGATCCCAGAGCACACTCTTCTCAATCAGCGCAATCATTTCTTCTACTGTATCGCTCTGGCTTAAAAACTCCTGCATATTAAGAAATATCGTATCATATTTATTTAAATATTTTTCAAAACTCTCACATGCTGCAATTCTGAATCTTGAAAAAAGTTCTTTTGAGTCAGCTTCGCAATTGTAATAAGCTGCAATCATATTGGCTGTGATAGACTTTCCAAAACGGCGTGGACGGCTGATGCAAATATACTTTTGTGTTGTCTGAGCAATGGAATTCAGATATTCTAAAAGCTCTGTTTTATCTACGTATATGCTGGAATTTACGACTTCTACGAAATTATTTATGTCTTGATTCAAATAATTTCCCATTTCGCTTTCACCTCCGCATTTGTTTTGATTTTTCTTTGCGTCTATTATAAAGCATAAATCCAGGACAGGCAATGATTCATCATCAACATTCTCATAGCTGAGGCAAGGAGTTTTTATTTTCTATTCGTTTTTATTGATAAAATCAATAATGGTTTTGCAGATTTCCTGCTTTGGTTTATCCAAAGCGGCTCCCAGTTCCATATACAGCAGATTTTCTGCTATCTGAAAGTACTTTGTATCTGTGGAAGTACATTTTTTTCCCTGTGCCAGTCTTTTTTGCTTTCTCTGGTAAATCATTTTTATAATAGAAACCAGTGCCTGAGGATCATTGGATCTGATTGCTTCCTTATATTTCTGTTCCCTCATTTTTTCATTATCTGTCCATGCTTCTTCTATTTCCGGAATATGTTCGATCATCTTCCATGCCTCTTCTTTTGTCAGGTACAGTCTCAGCTTTGATCCTGTACTGGAAACAGGAACATATATTTTTTCTTTGTCATCTTCCATTGGTCTGAGCAGATAATATAATTTATCCTCTTTTTCACCCTGTGAATCCAGATATAAAATATCCTCTACTTTACACACTCCTGTAATTGGTTTACTGACCATATCTCCAATCTTAAATTTCACAAAATCTTCTCCTATATTCTTATTCAAATCAGGCAGATCTCCACGATCCATATTCTGCTGCATAATTCCAGAGTGTTTGAAAATTACTTTCTGTAAAATCTACATCAAAATTTGCAGGAATAAATTTTTAGACACACTTTAGCCAATTTTATTATTCTGTAAAAGTATAACGTACAAACGAACCCTGTCCATCTCCTGTCACAATCACCGTATCTCCGTCTTTATTCTCTGTTGTTTCGAGAATCGGATATCTTCCATTTTCTTTTACATATGCTTCCGGACTGGCTGCTTCTGCCTCAATTAAAGTTTTTTTGCTGTACTGTTCTCCCCCGCATGGGTTAATTTCTTCAATAAAGATCTCATATTCACACATATAAATCCCTCCTGTATCAACCTAATTTGACCATACCAGATAGATTCCTCTGCTTTTACTCCAAAAAGCAAGAAGCAGTTATCTCATCTATTGCCCGGCAGTAAATATACGCCTGACATCCTGACTGTTTTTTATAAAAGTAAGCAGCATATATGTAACTGATATCTTTATTCATAGAACAATCTACCAGTCTTACACGCATATGCTGCCAACTTTATTTTTATTATAAAACTATTTTAGTTTTGTTTCAAAAGCACTTTTCACTAAAAAATATGTCCCTGTTTTTAGACATTATTACTACTCTGATAAATACATTAATTCAAATATTCTCCTACGGGAGAGGTATTATACTGCTTTTTAATCTCAATGATGATAGAGCCATCTTCATTTTTCTTTTCTGATAAAATCTTATACTTTGTACCGCTCTTTTCCAGCTGTGCTTTATATTTTTCGTACTCCTGCACAATCATCTTTTTTGCAAATTCTGTAGTTTCTCCATCATGACTTGAAAAGCATAAAGTCTGGACGATGCATGCTGCTTTAATTCTCTTCATTATAGTTTCCTCTCTTTCCTTTTGAGATACCTTACATAAACAAAAAAGGATCATTCACTCAGTAAATTTGAATGAAATGATCCCTTTTTTCATGTAAATTGTACTTGGTTTTATGTAAATATTATACCTGATTTTTTTCAAAAATGTAAGTAATTTTTTTTACAGACAACTCCCCATCTACTAACTACGGCAACCGAATTCGGGCAAAATATGCCGTGAATTGGGGCGTGCAGATTGCGGGAATGAATTTTCAAGCACACTCTGATTCTGTTACTGTTTACTCCATCCTCAGTAACATATTTATCAATAAAAACAGGAAACTTGCTCACCAGTTAAATATTCACTTTTGTCTTTTGGATTCTCTTTAAGAACAGGTATCCAACTGCACAGGACACCAGTTCTGTGATCGGAAATGCCCACCAGATCAGGGAAATTCCTGCCTGACCGTTTCGAACAAACCAGGAAAATACGGCTGCCAGAGGCAGAATGATCACCAGCTGCCTCAAAAGGGAAATGATCAGTGATTCCATACCACCGTCCAATGCCTGATAAATTCCCTGATACGCTACATTGATTCCCGCAAAAATAAAGCTGATAGAAACGATTCTCATGGCACTGATAAAGTATTCCCTGGATGCTCCTGCATTAAATAATGTGGCAAATGCTCCAGGAAACAGCTCTGTGATTGCAATTCCCAGAATCATGAGAACACCTGTATATAAAAGGCCATACCGGATTCCGTCCTGAATTCTTTGTTTACTGCGCATTCCATGGGCAAAAGCAATGATCGGTGTAATGGCATCTCGCAGTCCGAAAGCCAGAAATAATACAAACTGCTGCACTTTATAAAACAGTCCATATGCAGTCTGCGCAGATGGATTAAATTTCAGGATCAAATTCATTACATATACCATAACAGACATCAGTGCCTGTGCAATAATAGCCGGAAGCCCAATTGCGTAGATTTCCCTGATAATTCGAAATTCCGGTTTCATAAATCGGATTCCATGTTCAAACTCCTTATTAAGTTTCATATGGAATACAAACAGAAGAACCGCAGATGCAACCTGTCCGATCACGGTAGCATATGCTGCACCTTTTACTCCCATTTCCGGAACCGGGCCAAGGCCATAGATCATAATCGGGTCCAGAATAATATTAATTACCGCTCCTGCAACCTGTCCGATCGTAGAATAAAGAGAGCGTCCGGTTGCCTGCAGTAATTTTTCAAATAAAGAAAAGAAAATAATTCCAAAAGAAACCACGCAGCATATATTCAAATAGCTTATTCCCATGGAAAGTACTTCCGTATCCACTGTCTGTGACGAAATATAGGCTTTTACACCAAAAATTCCAAATAGCAGGCAGGCAATATAAATGATAACACCAAGAAACAGACTATTGCCTGCTACTTTTGCTGCTTTTTCTTTATTTCCCTGGCCAAGCGTTCTGGCAAGAAGTGCATTGGTTCCCACTCCTGTTCCAATTCCAATGGCAACCATAAGCATCTGCACCGGAAAAACCAGAGTAAGTGCATTTAAAGCGGATTCGCTTCCTACCTTCATGTTCCCTACAAAGGCACTGTCTACAATATTGTAAACTGCCTGCAATGCCATAGATAAGATCATGGGAATTCCCATCTGGATCATCAGCTTATTCACCGGCATCTCCTTCATTTTGTTACTTTCTGCCATTTTCTTTAAATCCTCCTTTTCCTCTTTCCATGCAAAAAATGTGCAGTCTATCACATAAGCTGGACTTACGCTGATAGGCTGCACACTTAAAAATGGCAAATATTTTTTCAAAATAAAAACGAGCAGCAATCAAACTGGATTTACGCAGTGATTGCTACTCGTTTATGAACTATATTATATTTCCTGTTTTTCAAAAAGTCAAACGATATTTTTACCTGTATATGTCAAAATATTCTGCGGGATAGCAGCATCTGAACAGTTATTTGCAGAATAACAGCAACAGGCATTTTATTTCTTACAGAATAGAAAAAATCCAGACTGTGATTCCAAGTATTACCAGAATCACTCCGGTTACTCTGTTTAAGGTTTTTGGTGTTGCCTTATTTGCAAACACAGCTGCAATCCTTGCCCAGATCAGCGTAAAGATCACACATAAGATCCACACCGTCCAGTTCGGCATACCGCCAATGGCGAAATGGGAAACTGCACCTGTAAAAGCAGTAAATGTCATAATAAATACACTGGTACCAACGGCTGTTTTTAACTCATACCCAAGAACAGAAGTCAGGATCAGCAACATCATCATACCGCCGCCTGCGCCTACAAATCCGCAGATAAAGCCAATGATCATGCCACAGATAATGGACTGTATCACTCTTTTTTTCGGAGATACTGCTTCCATACTTTCCTTCGTTGTCATAACCGGTTTGACAATAAATTTAATTCCCAGAAGGAATGTCATAAATACGGAAAAGTTTCCCATAGCCGCTGACGGAAGCAGGCTGGAAACATAACTTCCCACAACCGTAAACAAAAGTACTGTTACCATCATGATCAGTCCGTTTTTTACATCCAGGTTTTTGTTTTTCTTATAAGTGTAGGCAGATACCGCACTTGCCAGCACATCCGATGACAGGGCAATTCCTACTGCCATATATGGTTCCATTCCGAGAAAGGTAATCAGCATGGGACTGATCACGGCTGCGGCACTCATTCCGGCAAAACCTGTTCCAAGTCCCGCACCCATTCCGGCAAAAAATGTTACTATAAATGTGAAAAGAAATTTCATTTTGTATCCTTTCTGAGCAAAACTTTATCATAATACATAATAATGTGGGATAATATCCTCATAATGTCCATCCGGCATCCGAAATCCCTGTGGAATCACTCCCAGCTTCGTAAAGCCAATCCGCTCATACAAATGAAGCGCATGGGTATTGGAAGCAACAACTGCGTTAAACTGCATTACACGAAATCCTTTTTCCTTCGCTTTTGCAAGACAGTCCAGAACCAGTTTTTCTCCGATATGTTCTCCCCGAATATCCCTTCTGACTGCATAACTTGCATTGCAGATATGTCCGCATCTTCCTACGTTGTTGGGATGCAGAATATAAAGCCCGACAATCTCCTGAGTGTCCATATCCTGCGCAATTCCTGTATATCTCTGCTCTTTAAAAAAAGCATCTCCGCTTTCTTCTGTCAGATTCTCTTCCTGCGGAAAAGCCACCCCGTCTTCCACCACCTGATTCCATATCACGATGGCATCCTTCACATCACTGGCTATATATTCTCTGATTACGATATTCATTGTTTTTTGCCTTTCTGCCTGTACCTCTCCTTATTCGGTTAAAGCATTTTTTATTTTACTTTGATTTTTTTAATTTTACTGTATTCTCCGTATACAAGGTTTCCAGCGGAATCCTCTTTATATGCTCTGACTTTTATATAATAACTCTGACTACTCAGAGCCATAATGTCAACTTCCGGCCATGTGATCGTAAAAGTTCCGCCGTATTTAAACTTGTTATTTTGTGCATACGTGATCTCATATCCATCGGCTCCGCTGACTTCATTTATCACGATTACAAGTTCGCCTGTTTCCGGGCTGTTCGCTTTCTTTATGGTTACCTTTGGAAGAGTGATTTTCTTCCAATGTGCATATAATTTCTGACTTACTGTTGCCACTGTGGAGGAAGTTACCTTTTTTCCACCTGTTTTCGGAGTATACCATCCGGTAAATGTAAATCCGGCTCTTGTTGGCTTGGGAAGTGTTCCCATTTTAGCTCCCGCTTTTACTGTTTTAGATTTCGTTGTTACCTTTCCCCTGTTTGGGTTGAAAGTCAGCTGTACATTTTCATTTCCAGGTTCCGGGGTTACGGTCGGTTTCACAGCAGTTACCTGGATCGGTTTTGTAATTATATCTTCCGGATAGTCCGCAAAATACATACGAATCTGAGCGGTTCCTTCTCCCACAGCAGTGATCTTTCCATTTTTTACTGTGCACACATCCGGATTGGAAGATTCAATGACTGCTCCGCAGTTTTCCAGTTCTTCTTCTCTTCCGCTCAGTCCATTATTTTTCCACATTACGTTTACATCGGCTGTCTGTCCGACTTTCAGGCTGGTTGCAGAAACTTTCAGGGATGGTGCGTAATATTCGTCTGTTTTCTTTACAAGGACATTTCGGACATTTTCCCTGTCTGTATAAGAAGAAGCACTCACTGCATTACCTGATGTTTCCCCAAAGCACTGTACCCAGTAGTAAACGCCCTGATAGCACACACATCCGATTCCAATGCTGTGAAATCTCTGTGTAAGAATGTTTCTCTTATGTCCGGCAGAATTCATCCACTGATTCATAACTCCCTGGGCAGTAGTAGAACCGCAGGCAATATTTTCTCCCATCATGCTGTTATTGGCAGTAAAGCAGTCTGTGCCATTTGGACGGGTATGGGACCAGTAAAGCACATTTTCAAAGCCCCTTAACATTGCAGTATCCAGAAGGCTCTGATCCATTACCAGCGGAGAAATGCCTTCTTTGGCTCTTTCCTGATTTACCATATCCAGAACTTCAAATGCCTTTGTATACATTTCCTGTGCATCTACCTGTATCTGTACCCCGGAGGTAAACGTTCCGTCTTCCAGCTGAATCAAACGTGGATTTAATATAGTTACGTTTGTATTGCTCTCAAAAGCTTTTTCAATTTCTGTTACGGAAACCGGCAGCGTAATCTCTCTCAGAGAAGTACACCACCAGAATGCAGTCTGCTTGATCGAGGTGACTCCTTCCGGAATAATTACGGATGTTAAAGCCCGGTCATAGTAGCAGCAGCCATTTGGAATTACCTTTATTCCTTTTCCAAAAACCAGAGTTTTCAGGTTTTCTCCGTAATCAATGGCTCCGTCTCCGATTTCTGTTACACTGTCTGAAATGGTAAGTTTTGTCAGACTTGTATAAGAAAAAGAATTGCTTCTAATCTTTGTGACGCTGTCCGGAACCGTATATTCTCCTTCTCTTGCCGGCGGAAACATGAATAAAGTTTTTCCATTGTCTGAATAAAGAATGCCATCTTTGGAACTGTAAATGCCGTTATCCGGAATTTCTATTCTTTCTACATTCCAGAGACCTACCAGACTGTAATCTGTCAGATTTTTAATACTTGCAGGTAAAATCAGCTCTGTAATTCCAGTGCCATAAAAAGCATCCAGTTCAATTTCTTCTACGGAATTTCCAAGTGTCAGATCTACCAGGGATCTGTCATTTGAAAAAACATTCTGACCAATTTTTTTAACAGAATCTCCGATTACAGCTTTTTTCAGATTGTAGCAATCTGCAAAAGCAGTATCTCCAATAGAAGTAACTCCGTCTTTTACATAGACTTCCCGAATACTGTTGGCATAATCTTCCCACGGAACAGGATTGGATTCCAGCAGTTCTCCTGTAAACCAGTCTACAATCTTATAAAATCTGTCCATCTCACCAGTTCCATCTATGGTCAGCACTCCATTCTCAAGAGTCCATGTCAGATTTTTACCGCAGGTTCCATTTTTGCTCTGAGCTGCTGCCTGTTCCTCTCCGCCATCTGCAAAAGGAGTTTCTCCGTCATTAAAATCAGACGCAGATTCCCCAAAGCCGGATTCAAAATCACTGTCCGGATCTGAAAATGATTCCTGTGGAAGCGCTTCGCCTTTTGGCCCTTTATGTCCCTCTGTCCGGAATGTCTGCCGGGAATCTTCCTGCCCATCTTCACGTGCGGCTGCCTGTCCGGTTTCCGTCTCCGGTGCCTGCAAATTTCCATTGAGCACAGTTCCCGATGAGTTCTGATTTTCGTCGGATTCCTGTGACTCATTTTCTGATCCTGTCTGGTTTTCTTCTGATTCCTGCGGCACAGTTTCCACATCCGCCGGACTTTCCCCCACTGCCGGACTTTCCTGTGTTTCTGTTTCCTGCGGTGCAGAAAAATCAGCTGCTGGGGCTGTCATCGGCTGTAATGTGATTGCCGCACAGGAAATTACTGCCAGTGCCCTTTTTCTCCATAACTTTTTGTTTCTCATTCTCTCTATTCCTCCTTTTCTTTTACCATCTGTATTCAGATCAGTCAGATATTTCCTTACCGGAAAAATCCCAGAATCCGGTACCTGTAACAGGGTCGTATTTTCTTTTGATCACGCCTCCCATGACAGGACGCAGTTCTATCTCTGCTGTATATAATACGGTAACAGACTTCATATGTCCTGCTGCCATGCAGTGTTTTTCTCCCTCTTTATAAGAAAAAACCGCATGTGTATGATGATAATACTGCTCTTTTTCATCTGTGACAACATTTCCGTTTAAAGAAACCAGTTCCAGCATTCCATGGATTTCCTGCTGTTCAAATGTTCCTTTTTCCGGAATATAAGTCTGAATTTCCGCCGACTCGCAGCCCCCGATTCCCGAAAACACCGCAGATTGAATCTGTTCTTTTTTGCATATTTCCAGAATCCGCCCTATGATCTCATCACCACGGTCCATTCTTATGTAATAACACTCACCAAATTTTCTGTATTCCATCTTCTGTATTCTCCCTGTCTTTATTTTTCCAGCTTCAGAAAATTTTCGAAATATCCACCTGGTTTTACTTTTTGATACAAAAAATATCTGATATCATTTTCTGACTATTAGATATTTTTTGCAAGAGTTAATTTTACAAATATTATAAATGTCCTGTATTTTCTCTTAAAGTGCCCTCAATATCCTGTACACTGATCGATTTGGAAATATATCCGTTCATACCTGCTTCTTTGCAGATCTTCCGGTCGCTGGCAAAGGTATTGGCTGTCATGGCAAAAATCGGAACATCATTGTCTGGTCTAGAACTGCTTCGAATGACTTTCGTTGCCTCCACGCCATCCATTACCGGCATCTGCATGTCCATAAAGATTGCGAAATACTCTCCCGGCGCAGACTGATTAAATCTGTCAACTCCAAGCTGTCCATTCTCTGCCCACACAACATTCAGACCAATACTTTGCAGTAATTCTATTGCAATCTCTGCATTCAGAGTATTGTCTTCCAGCAGAAGTACTTTTCTTCCTGTAAACTGTGAATCATCTGTTTTTTCTTCTGATACAGGATGAAGCACGGATTCCCACTGCTCCTGAGATGCCTCTGCAAATGGAATTTTCACAGTAAAGACAGTTCCACATGTCCGTGTTCCAGCTGATTTACATCAAGGATGGAGTTGATCAAAACTAGAAGATACTTTCCTTCTGCGGAAATATTCTCCAGCTCATTTTCCAGACGTGGGGTATCATATTTATATTTCTGTGCGATCTGAGTCATTCCCAGAACTACATTCAAAGGTGTCCGGATATCATGGCTCATTTTGGAAAAGAAATTCTGCTTTGCATCATTGGCATCCTTTGCCTCCTGAAGAGCTGCTGCCAGTTCTTTCGCAATGCGCTGCTGCTTATTTCTGCTTCTGACGGACTGTCTGTATAAAAGGGAAAGGAAGACAATCAGCACAATGGCAGTGATGAGCAGGATTAGATAAAGAGGACGGTCAAAGAGATATTCCAGAAAAGTCGGGGTAACGGTTTCTTCAAAGTATATTTGAAAAATATTTTCGCATATACCTGAATGGTTGTTTTGTTTTAAATACAAAATACAGTTTTATTATACAGTTTCGGGTTTGGGATTGTCAATTTAATCTGTGCGGATTATGGTATAATAGGATTGTCGTAAGGGACGACGTAGCAGGCTACGGCAACCGAATTCAGGCAAAATATGCCGTGAATTGGGACGTGCAGATTGCGGGAATGAATTTTCAAACACACTCTAGTTTTTTACTTATATTTACTGAGGAAAGGAATTTGGCTTTATGATTTATACAACTGATTATATGTCTTCTCTGGGACAGATTTTGCTTGCTGCGGATGAGATTGGACTTGTTGGGGTCTGGCTTGAGGGGCAGAAATACTTTGCAGACTTTCTGAAGGGTAAGCACTTACAGATAGAGAAAAAGGAAACAGAGATTTTAAGAGATACCGTTCACTGGCTGGACGTTTATTTTAGTGGAAAGGAGCCTGATTTTTTGCCTGCCCTTCATCCGGTCGGTTCCGAGTTTCGTCAGACTGTTTGGAGGATTCTGCTGGAAATTCCATACGGGCAGACTGTTACTTACGGAGAAATCGCCAGAAAAATTTCCACAGATACGGGGAGGAAAAACATGTCTGCCCAGGCGGTTGGTGGTGCCGTCGGACATAACCCGATTTCCATTCTGATTCCCTGTCACAGGGTAGTAGGAAGTAATGGCAGTCTTACCGGATATGCCGGCGGTATTAATAAAAAAATACAGTTACTTACTCTGGAACATGCTGATATGAGCAAATTGTATGTTCCTGCAAAAAATACCTCTGCACTTTAACAACATTTAGCCGGATATTCGCAACTCGTTTTTGCTACTTATTCATAAGCGAATAGTTGCTTCGTAAATTTACCGGAGTATGTTTGAAAATGCTTTCTGCAAAATCAGGCAAGTTTCCATCCATTGCTTATTTTTCTTCATAACCTCTCAGAATACTTTCCTGATTCGGTTAAAACAATGGGCGGAAACTTGCCTGCACTAAAAGAATTCTTCTTATTTATTCCTCTATTTGCGATGTTTTTTGCAGAGGATTTTTCTTCTTGCGTGATAACAATAAGATTGTGAAAAATGTAAGCATCTCTGAAGCCAGCAGGGATGTCCATACTCCGTTGAGACCAAATAATCTGGAAAGAACAACTGCACAGAGGATAATCGCTATTGCGCCTCTCATCAGAGAACCTACAATTGCTATCTGGGGATTATCAATTGCGGAGAAGTATGCTACCAGAACTACATTTATGCCTGCAAAAAGGAATCCCAGAAAATAGAGCCGCATTCCCGTATGGGCATATTTAAGCAGCTCTATATTGTTTTCACTGTTGAAAATCTGAATAAGCGGATCTGTTGCTGTCCAGACGATAAATACGATCAGTATTTCTATAACCAGACCTGCACTCAGGCTCCATTTAAGCAGTTTTCTTACATTTGTACTTTCACCTTTTCCATAGCTTTCACTGATCAGTGGCTGCACTCCCTGTGCAAGTCCGTTGAAAATCGCAACTGCTACAATGGACAGATTTGCAACAACTCCATAAGCTGCTACTCCTACATTTCCCGCAATTCCCAGAATCAGGAAGTTAAACACAATGGCTGTCACACCGGAAGACATTTCCCCTACAAACGCGGAAATACCAAGCTGACAGCAGGAAACCAGGTGTCTGAAAGATGGTTTTTTCCATCGAAATCCCACCTGATTCCTTTTGCCAAGATAATGCGTGCTGCAAATGCTCATTGTAACAAGCGGACACAATGCAGTGGCCAGGGCTGCTCCCGGAAATCCAAGTTTCACAGGGAATATAAATACATAGTCAAAAATAATATTAAACATACTGCCGCTGATGGAACCAATCATTGCAATAGAGGGTGCTCCATCGTTTCTTGCAAATGCGGTAAAATTATAGTTTGACATAAAAAACGGTGTGGCAATCAGAATAATGCGTAAATAATTTTTTCCCATTCGAATCAGTCCGGCATCTGCTCCCAGAAGTTTTAAAGCCTGATCCGGGCAGAAAATTCCAACCAGCACAAATGGAATGGCAATGATTACACTCCACAAAACGGACTGTACAAAATAATGGTCTGCGCGTTCTCCTTTTGCCTTACTGATGGCGTATCTTGTAGCAGAACCGATTCCTATCATCGAACCGATTGCATAAATCAGTCCATACACAGGCAGTATCAGATTCAAAACTGCCAGTCCGTCGGCTCCTGAATAAACAGATATAAAGAAAGTATCCGCCAGAACATATACGGAAATGCCAATCATCCCCGCAACGCTCTGCGTAACATATCTGGTAAATCTTTTCAGCATGATTTTATAAATCTCTCTTTCATAGTTATTTTTCTCAGTTTTTTCGCTATATACATTCTCATATTCAGAGTGTATTTGAAAAACACTTTCTGTAAAATATACCATGTATTGCGGTGTGAAGATTGCAGGAATACACTCGTCAATCGGATATTCACAATCTGCTTCGCCACATGGCTCTAGAGGTTTGATGCACAGAATAACTATGGCTCCAATAAGGGAAACTTTCTTTTATATCGTATCATTTTTTCTTTGCTCCGGTATTTCTTCATTATCAGGCATTGAATATTCACACTCCCGCAGGAGCTTACTTGTTTCAGTCAAAAACTTATCTTTTCATTATACACACGGGATTAAAAAAGGCAAGCAAAAATTCATATTGACCAATCTTGCAATACCATTTCCTATAACAAAAATCAGAGAGGCTTTTCCTGCCTCTCTGTCCTTAATAACATATATCTCTTATAGTATGAATCTGATATATCAAAAGAAATCTTAAATAACTTTAACCCTTTTTCCCATTTTTCAGATCTTCCACAATCTCATTGTAGCGTTTTTTATTCAGGCGATAGAAAAATAGAACAATAGCGGTTACGATCCAGAGAATGCCAGGTATGGTAGTAAACGAGTGTTTCATAATACTGAGCACTGCCGGATTCTGCGCCTGATTCGCAACATAACCATACTTTCCAAGCAAAGCTGCAAGAAGTGCTGTTCCAATTGCCATACCGATCTTATTTCCAAGAGAAACAAATGCATACTGGAATCCGTCATTTCGCAGTCCTGTTTTCCATTCCCCGTATTCTACGCAATCCGGAATGATCGCATAGATTGCGGTATTAAATCCAGAGAAAAAGAACTGTGTGATTCCTGCAAGTATATAAAAGGCTGCCGGAGTTTCTCTTACATTGAAAAAGAACATACAAAGCATGGAAACTCCTGTAAGCAGTGCAAAAACAGAGGCTGTTCTTCCTTTGTTGTTCAGTTTGCGAAATACCGGCTGAAAACAGGCTGCTCCGATGATTGACGGAATAATGATACACATGGAATATGTTGTATAGTATGATGCACTTCCTTCTACATATGTAAAGTAATATAAAACATCCGCGTTTCTTCCATATAGTGTGAATCCAAACAATACCTGTCCGACCAGTGCCAGAATATACGGACGGTTCTGCATAACCGCTTTTAACTGAACTTTAATGGAAATCTTCTCTTTTTCCGGTGTGATCACCTGCTCTTTTGTCTTTGCGAAGCAAAAAACATGACAAAGTGCAAAAATACATCCGTAAATAACCGCGACCGACAGATATCCTGTTTTTGTGCTGTGGCTTCCAAGCTTTCCGATCAGGGGAACGGTAATGATATTGATAATTCCGATCGCAATCATAGCAGCGACAGAACGTGACGTATTAATCTGGGCACGCTCATCAATATCCTGGGTCATTGCCCCGCAAAGTGTTCCATAAGGAATATTTACACAGGTATAGCCCAGTACCAGCAGGCAGTATGTAATGACCATATAAATGATTTTGGATGTGTCCGACCAGTCCGGATGTGCCCAGAATGTCATTACCAAAAGTATCGCAGTAATCGGTGCTGCGATCAGAAGCCACGGACGGTATCGTCCCCATTTTGTTTTCGTTTTGTCTGTCAGTCCGCCTACAATGGGGTCATTAATCGCATCCCAGAACCTTGAAAACAGCATCAGGGCAGAGACAGCTGCCATACTGATTCCAAAAACATCCGTGTAAAATATCATAAGAAAGTTGCTTACAAACATCCAGCTGAAATTACAGCCTACATCTCCAAATCCATATGCAATCTTACTGATCAGCGGAACTTTCGCATTTTCATTCCTGTTTTTCATCGTTTTCCTCCTGTTTCGCTGCTGTTCCGTCTGCCTCTGCTTTTTTCTGTATGTTTACAGCAGTCTCTGTTTTTTTGCTGATTTTCTTTTTATTTTTCCTGTACGTTGATGATTACTTTCATGGTCGTTTCACGGTTTGCGTCAATATACTGATATGCTTTCAGATAATCTTTGAAAGCAAATGTTTTGGAAATCAGTGGTTTTAAATGAACTTTTCCTTCATTGACCAGTCTGATTCCATCTACATAATCGTCATGTCTGTACATCATCGTACTCTTAATATCCAGTTCATGATCATTTGCCACTGCCAGATCAATCTGCGCCATTCCTGCAAAGACTGCAACCAGAACGATCACGCTTCCTTTTCTTGCATACTGAATTGCCTGTCCCATGGTAATGTTATTTCCTGCGCAGTCATAAATAACGTCTGCTTTGTCCGGGCCAAATGCTTCGATCATGGCTTCGCCGAAATTTTTTTCTTTCGTATTGACGCATACGTCAATTCCACATTCTTTCGCTTTTTCCAGACGAAGATCACTGACATCTGTAATCATTACTTTGGCAGCCCCCATTCCTTTCGCTGTCTGTGCTACCAGATTTCCAATAGGGCCGGCACCAATTACTACAATGTTCATGCCTTTTACATCACCCATCTGTTTTACCCCATGAACCGCTACTGCCAGAGGTTCGATCATGGCACCCTCTTCATAGGACATTTCCTGTGGAATCGGAGTTACCTTGGAAGCATCTACTGCAAAATATTCAGATGCGGTTCCTGTTGTCTGGAATCCCATAACTTTCAGTTCTTCACACAGATTATATTTTCCATGGCGGCATGGATAACAGTGTCCACAGTATACCTGTGGCTCAATTGTAACTTTCTGTCCTTCGTGAAATTCTGTGACTGCCTCTCCCACTTTTACTACTTCTCCGGATACTTCATGTCCCTGAGTGACCGGATATTTGGTAAATGGATGTTTTCCATGGTATACATGAATATCAGAACCACAGATTCCAATATTCATAATTTTAATCAGAACCTGATCTTCTCTGATTTCCGGAACCGGCACTTCTCTGAAAATAATTTCTCCTGGATTTGTCATAACCTGCTGTAACATAACTTTTTCCTCCTTAATTTCAAAAATACTCTGGTTTTCTTATTTACTATCTTTTATTAAATGTTTTATTAAAGTATCTATATTATTATTCATTTGTTTTTATTTGTCAACGCCTGTTGCATAATCTTTTTCATTTCTACCAGTTGCACAATCTTTGAATATCTTTTTTATGCAAATTTAACGGAATCAAAAAAAATAAAAGTACTCCTAAAAGGCTCTATGTGTGCATCTTAAATACACTCTTTCAAACCTTTTAAGAGTACTTTTTTTATTGTAGCAATTAGCGACTATCCAAAGTCACTTCAAAAATAAATTCCGAATCTTAAGTCATATACCATACAATATCTGAAACAGAAAAATTAATTAGAGTGTGTTTGAAAAATGCTTTCTGCAAGATGTGCGTCACAATTTGCGGAAGATTTTGAACGAATGAGGGCGGCGTAGCGAGCTACGGCAACCGAATTCGGGCAAAATATGCCGTGAATTGAGGCGTACAGATTGCGGGAATGAATTTTCAAACACACTCTAACATACAGATAAAAAACAAATTTCTCCGCAGCTTTTATCAGATATTTTTGATAAAATCCTGAAGGAAATGTTTCGCAGCCCCTACTGCCGATGCTTCTTTTTTGTAAGAACAGTTTCTCAGATACCGAAGATCACGGTCAAAGCCGTTATATGACATGACTTTTTCCCCAAGTGGTATCATATAGTCTGTCAGATATCCACCTACTTCTCCGCCAAGAATAATGTCCATATCATATGCCATACGCAGATTGGAAATCAAAATCGCAAGATAATCCAGATATTCTTCCCACTTCTGCTGCGCTGCTTCATCTCCGGCTTCTACTTTTTTCATAAATTCTTCCAGAGTCTGTGTCTCATCTGCCAGCGCACTGGCAGCACAGTATGCGTCTGCACATCCCAGTTTCCCGCAATAGCATTTACGTCCTCCGGGAACCAGGATCATATGGCCAAATTCTCCGGCTTTCTGATTCTGTCCGGAAAAAAGCTTTCCATCTATGCAAAAAGCCCCGCCCAGTGTATGATTCAGGGAAAGATAGATGGCATTCTGATAGCGGTTCATATCTTCTGCCATCATCGCTGCATTTGCGTCATTAAAAAAGCAAACCGGACAGGAAAATGCCTGTTTCAAAAAGCTCAGACTGTAATTTTCCAGTTGTAATGCATGAGATTTGAGCAAAAGGTGTTCCTGTGGATCAATAATTCCGGGAATGGAAATCCCGATTCCAAGAAGTTTTTCCGGATCTTCCATTTCTTTGAGAAATTCCCCTGCTATTTCAGATAATCTGGAACAGTATGCCATATTCGGACAGAATTTCAGGCGTATACGTTCTGCTTTTGCAATTTCATATTTCAGGTTTACCAGCACTATTCCCACATGATTGGCTGTGATCACAATTCCCATGGCATAGCGATAGGAAGAACAAATCCCCAGACTTCGGGCTTTTCGTCCTCCTGTGGATTCATACTCCCCGATTTCTTCTACCAGTCCTTTTTCAAGAAGTTCTTTTATGTTTGACAGAACCGTTGGCATACTCAGATTGAGATTTCTGGATATTTCTACTTTTGATGTAGTCTGGTTATTGATCATATACTCCAGAATTTTAGATTTTGTTACAGACTTTTTTTCCATTCCGCTTATTTCCTTATTTCCTTTTTTCCATTCACAGTCACTAATTTCATGGAGTCCGACTTGTCAGCATATGACTGACTATGGCTTGCTCATGTCAGTAGGGAATACCCATTTTTCTTCTCTCGCCACTGCGGTAAATCGGATATTCACAGTCCGCTTTTGCTGCTTACCTATAGTCAGCTACACCCCAATCCATTTTATTAATTCTTTTATAAAAGTATAATATCCTGTATACATAAATTTGTAAATAGCCTGTTGCATCCATCATCAAACACACAGACACTTTCCGAGTCGCCAAGCGGATATTTGCATCCCCGCAGGAAACTTACCTGATTCAGGCAGTCAAATATTCGCAAAGGGAAGCAGGGAACTTATCTGATTCGGTTAAATAAACTGCAAAATCCAATACACAAACGGCAGTATCACAATGGAACAAAGCGTTGTGATCAGGATTCCTCCCATGGCGTAGTCTCCATCTGTTCCATATGTATTGGCCATCATCACCACAGATGCCATAACCGGCATGGCAGACACAAGCGTCATTGCTACCCGGATTTCCATGGATATCGGGAAGATTCCCAGAAACAGATAAAACAGAACAGGGAAAATCAACATCTTGGTGATTACAATTCCGTAGTAATCCACCTGTTTCAGATACTTTGTTGCATTTATGCTGGCAAATATTCCGCCCAGATAGATCATGGATAACGGAGTGGCAGTCCCTCCGATTTTCATACAGGCTGTATTTAAAATTTCCGGCAGGGAAATTCCGGTCAGCACACACAGCAATGCCAGAAAAATAGCAACCGTCACCGGATTAACCAGTTTCTTAACCTGAAAGCATTTGGTTTCTGCTCCCCTGCTGCCAGATTCTGCTGTCTTTTTCGAAGTCAGTCTTACTCCCACTGTCCACAGCATCAGCTGGTCAATAATGGTAAACACAGACATATACAGCATTCCGTTTTCCGGATAAATGCTGGTAACAATAGGAATTCCCATAAATCCCACATTTCCAAAAGCACTCATTGCAGAATACAGCTGTGCGTGATCTCCCTGCAGATGAAGAAATTTTCCTGCTATGTAACTTATCCCAAACAAAAACAGGTACATATAGACTGCAATTACGAGAATTGACAAAGAATGAAAAAGTGTTTTTCTTTCTACCCCGTTGATGGTATTAATAAAGATCATAACCGGCAGAGCAAGTTTGATCACAAGTTTGGAAATCACTTCCAGATTTTCCCGGTTCAGAACCCGCGTCCTGATAAGCAGAACGCCTGTCAGAATATAGATGACAAACAAGGTTATCTGCCCTGTTAAGACGGTTATAGTGTTCATATATTTATCTCTCCTTATTACCAGAGCAAGTAACTGTCCTATTAACTTGCCTGATTTTTCATCCATAGCATTCCCATTAATCGCCATAGCACCGCTGCACCCTGTATACGAAGAATATCGTACTGCTATGATCACAAGTCCCTGCCAGCTTTCTATTGCCAGTAGCAATAAACAGCAGGCAGGGACTTTACCAATTGTTTAATCTATTTTTAAGATCACATTCAAAATTCTCTTTGCACTGAGGCGGATTTCTTCTTCGGAGATGAAACCTTTTTCATAAGCTTCTTTTACTCTTTCCGGATATCCTGCTGCCATTTTAATATCATTTCCCGCTTTCGTCTCACGGTAATGCTCTCCAAATGTCCACCAGTCTGTAGTTACCAGGCCGTCAAATCCCCACTCATCACGAAGGATTCCTGTGAGAAGTTCTTTGTTCTCAGAGGTATGAATGCCATTGAGAAGATTATAGGAAGACATAATGGTATACGGATGAGATTCCTTGACAATGATCTCGAACTGTTTCAGATAAATCTCACGGAGAGCTCTTTCGGAAACTCTGGAATCAGAATCTTTACGGTTGGTTTCCTTGTTATTTGCAGCAAAATGTTTCACACTTGCCCCGATGTGCTGAGACTGAATTCCCCGAACCATCGCTGCTCCGGTTTTTCCTGCCAGATACGGATCTTCTGAATAATATTCAAAGTTACGTCCGCAGAGAGGGCTTCTGTGAATGTTGCAGGCAGGTGTCAGCCAGATACTGATATTGTTTTCCTTTACTTCTTCTGCTCCGGCCTGTCCTACTTTTTCTACCAGTTCCTCATCCCAGGTACTTGCAAGTAAGGTTGCACATGGCCATGCAGTTGTATGGACACCGCATCTTGGAAGAATACGAAGTCCCGCAGGTCCGTCTGCTGTCATTACATTGGGAACTGCATATTCCGGAAGATTTCCCATACCAAAGGTATTGGCGCATCCGGTATTTGGCTGTCCGCCAAGGAGATGAATGCAGTCATCCAGAGAAAGATACTCTATAAATTCATCCAGTGTCATTTTTCCTTCTGCCACATCTGCAAACTGGATTCCCTTAGGCTGTAACATATCCAGGAAATCCACACCTTTCTGTGCTCTCACATCCGGGCAGGGAAGTCCGATGGAATATTTATCCTGTCTTTCAAGCCCCTCTTCTTCCACATATTCTCTCTGAGGAAGTTCTTCATAGGAACCGTCTGCAAGCATACGTTTTGAGAGGTGATAAGGAGCTGCTTTTTCACTTAACTGATCAGTAACTGTATCTTCTTTGACTTCGTATGTAAAGGAGATCTTCTGTGCCTCCCGTACATTATTTCCAACATAGAATACATAAGTTCCTGCTTCCAGAACGTAGGCAGATCTGCTGATTTTGCCCAGATCATCATAGGAAGCCATCTGTTTAACCGGAACTTTCAGTGTCAGAATCTGACGTTCTTCTGGCTGAAGAAGTGTAGTCTTTTTAAATGCTCCAAGTACTTTTGCAGGTTTTCCAAGTTTCCCCTGTGGTGCTCCATAATAAAGCTGAACAACCTCTTTTCCCGGCACTTTGCCTGTGTTTGTTACCTCAGCAAGAATGGTGATCACACCGTTTTCTTCACTGGCTCCTGTCACCTGGCAATCAAAGTCTGTATAGGAAAGTCCATATCCAAATGGATAGTTTACTTTCTCTGCTGCTCCCGGAATGGTTTCA
>ERZ1673739.1700-NODE-1700-length-22137-cov-36.446925_pt1 | contig 22137 bp, 24 predicted proteins | sample MGYA00580210_ERZ1673739 | MGnify/ENA primary metagenome ERZ1673739 (study PRJEB41218, sample SAMN15661749) | gut metagenome | host: Homo sapiens | place: Canada: London | collected 2015-08-20/2019-03-30 | study: EMG produced TPA metagenomics assembly of...
TTTATATACATATTTATATACATGTTTATATACATGTTTATAATTATATTTATATACATATTTATAATTATATTTATGTTTATAAACATGTTTATAATTATAAATATACTTGTCTTTATGGTTATGTTTATGTTATAATTATGTGTATAAAGATAACTATAAACCTATACATCTTTATGTATCAAAATATATTTATTTTTATATGTATATTTTTGGACAAATTTAAAAAAGTGAATATTATGTATGTGTAAGAAACAATATGTGCCCGTGACTGGGTACCATGACAAAATGAATGATAAAGGAGATATATTGTTATGGCTAAAGTAATTAGTTTAAGTTCCGCAAAGGGCGGAGTTGGAAAAAGCAGCTGTACAGTAGAGCTTGCATCTGCTATCAGGGATATTTCAGGTAAAAAGGTTCTTGTAGTTGATCTTGATGAGAACTGTTCATTATCAAAGAATGTTGGTGCTGACCTGACAACAGGTAAAACCATTTATGAGGTTCTTAAAGGAATATGTACGCCGGATGAAGCAGTTCAGCATAATGAGTTATTTGACATCATGGTAGGTTCAAAATCATTATCACTCGCTGCGATTGATTTCTGTAAGAGAGATGACATTTACCTTATGGCAGATTTAGTTGACATTATGGTTAATGATTATCATTATGACTATATCTTTATTGACAACGCGCCTTCAAGATCAGTTCTTCTTAACATGACATATGTTGCAGCTGATTACATCATAATTCCAACATTATCGGACGACAGTTCAATGGACATGATTGAGGAGACTGAGGATGATATTGCAAAGCTTGTTAACGGACGTAATCATGAGAGTCACGCACAGGTAATCGGCTACATCCTTAACAGCTACAAGAGATCAGTAATGTATGACATTGCAATGGAAAAGCTTGAAGCTCATGCAGCTAACAGAGAAGATGAGATTAAGCCATTCGTGGCATACATTAAGGAAATGATTAAGATGTCTGAGGTTAAGACACTGCATACATCGGTATACAATCTTGGCAAATCGTCACCAATATCAAGAAGTTTTTACGACATCGCACAGAAAGTATTAGAAAGAGAGGACATGTAATATGGCAAGAGTAAATGTGTTGAGGGCAAAAAGCGCAGAAAACGAGAAAGCAAAAGAAGCCGCAAAGCAGGCAGTATCGTCTCAGGAAACATTGGTTGACGCTGTTATAGCCAAAGCCGATGAAGATGATAAAGTGATTGAAGAAGTTAAGGAAGTTAAGGAAGTTAAGGAAGTTAAGGATGACACAGTTCAACCTGAAGCAGTAGCTGTTGAACCGGAACCTGTTGATGCTAAACAGGATGCAGTCCTTTCTATTTTCGCCAGTGCAGCAAAGAACGGGAAGAGAACTATTCATAAGAATTTTCTTCTTTCCGACAAAGCCGCTTCAAATCTTGAGCGTGCTTACACAACGCTTGGATACAAGTCAGCAAATGACTTTATGAACACAATTCTCGAAGATCTTTCGGTTAATAATTCATAAGTAAGAAGAGAGCAGTTTAACTGCTCTCTTTTTATGTATATTTCCATATATAAATACATATCATAAATCATATACTTTCATATATATCATATTAATCAAATTTCATAATAGAGAAATCGTAACCCCTCAATCCCTTGAAAATACTAGCTTTGTAATATATTTGGCAGTGATGCTTTTGTATGAACCGGACATAAGTTTGTCCGCAAACGAATAAATCCAGCAGTAAATAACTAATCAAGAATATAAAGCATTATTAAAAGTTTATATTAACTAAAAGTGTGCTAGTGTGGATAACATGTTGATAACGTAAAAGGTGAAAATAAGCGTATATAGACATCATGAAACGTAAAAACTCTGTTTTACGGCACTAAAATAAGCCTGTCTTGCTGACAGGTACATTTGTTTTATATTAAATTAAGGATAAATCATTGGGATGAAGCTATAATTCTGTTGTCATAATGCTCCTGTGAAAGCACGCGGACAAGACCACCAATGTTTGATACCCTTGCACCTGAATAGTTTTCAAACAAACTTTCAATGCCACAGAGAATATCATTTACAGGCAGTCTTAATGAAATTTTTGATATGTCGTTTATATTCTTATCTGAAAAGAGGAGAGCAGTAGCAGCATGTTTTTTCTGCGACAGCATCTTTTTGACCAGTTTTTTAACTTTCTGTTCACAGTCTGTAACAATGCCATTCTTTACCTTAACCGGATCATAATTGTCTTTAGCTTTAATCATACAGAATTTCTCATCTGCCGTGAATTTAATATTAAACATATTAAGGGTAAGGTCTGTTACCAAAAGATTCTTAATATCTTTTATATGTACATAAGATGGGAAGAAACGCTTCATATCTGAAAAACTGATATGTTCAAGTCTTCCGTTATTAATACCCGGGCAGCACTGCATGAGTCCCCTGAGCTGGATGCGTAGTTCGTTAATGGATGATACTTTGATTAATTCCTTAAAGGCATCAAGTGTTACATTAAAATATCCTTTAAATCCATCAGATGCAGTCTTTCCTTTTTCAGAATAACCGTTAATGCATATAACGTATACTCCGGCCTCATCCTTAATATACTGTATGTATCCATGCCTCAGCAGGTTCCTTAAGTTAAGTCTTATTGTCTTTGCAGGCAGTGACAAAAAATCTGAAGCAGGCTTTATAGCAAGCTTAACTCTGCCTGAAGTATCAGGATTGATAAAATGCAGATAAATGTACAAAAGTATCGCATTTTTGTTGAGATATGGTCTTTTTCCGAAATAATCACGTTCGTTTACATAATTAGGTACAAGAATATCAGGACTTGTCTGGCTTTCAACCATTTCTTTATAGCTTGGAGCTACTTTAACAGCAGTCATAAGCTCTGATATATTAATCTGCGCCATTTTCGCATAAAGATATTCTACGGTAAGACTTTTAATTCTTTCTTCCGGATTAATGGACATTTGCTTTCTCCTCCTTTCTTTGATATTTTCACAGAATTAATAATAGCCAAAGATACAGAAATTGTAAATTAACCTAAAATGTACTCATTTTGACATTTTGGGAATAAAACAGCTTCATGTTATGCCATTTTGGACAAAATTAGCTTCAAAAACAGGCAATTGCGATTAAATACGTAGCACAAATTCTTTTTTGTCCATTTTCTGCTTCATCTGAAAAATACAGGATAAAATCAGCTTCATATATATTATTTTCCTCTATTTTCTGCTTCAAAATATGCCATTTTGGACGAAATCAGCTTCAAAAATAGTGATTTTGGAAAAATACTGCATCATCCGTATTATTTTTTGACTGTATGTGCTTCATATTGTCGGATTTTGGAATAAATCATACTCATTTTTAACAAATCACGTAAAAACTATGTTTATATCAATAAATCACGTAAAAATCATCTTCATGCTGACAAATCACGTAAATACTGTCCTTATTTCTATAAAACACGTAAAAACCATACTCATGCTGATAAAACACGTAAAAATAGTACTCATTTCAATAAATCACGTAAAAGTTATACTTATAAATTCCAATTCACGTCAAAACTGTATTCAATTAATAGAAATCACGTAAAAATCATCTTTATTGCTGCGATTTGTGCCAAAAACAGCTTCATATAGATTAAATCACGTAAAAAACATATTCATGTTAACAAATCACGTAAAAACTATACTCATTTAATATGAAACACGTAAAAAACGTATTCATCCTGTCGATTTTGGACTAAATCTGCTTCATAAATAGCAAAACACGTAAAAATATGCTTCAATTTGTCGATTTTGGACTAAAACGTACTCATTATTTGGCTATTAAACTTTCCACAAATATGCTACAATAGAAAGCAGTAAAGGAGACTGCTATGATTACTTTTTCCCATGTGTTTATTGAAGAATTATTGAAAAATATAAATCCTGCGCTCATACAGTATTATTCTGAACATGAAGGACAATCTAAGTTCTTTTCCCAGAGTCTGCATGAAATTGTCCAGAATCTCGTTCAGAGTGAATTGAGTGGTTCCGCTGAAAAAGAAGAGCTTAAGCTTGTGTATGCAAGAAAAATGAAACTAAGGCTCCAGAAGAAAACGCGTTATTTAAAGAAATGTTCTGACATGATAGATACAAAAGAGTATTTAAGTGACAGCGACAAGTATTTCTTAAGAGCTACCTTAATACAATATAATATGACGCCGGAGGACAAAAGGGACTTAATTTTTGAAGGAAAGTCCATTCAGGACAAGGAGCAGGAGAAGTTTCTCGAGATTAAGACATGGGCAGATAATTCTGATACTTTAATGATTGATTATCCGGGTGAGGAAAAATTGACATCGTCTACAATAATCGGCAATTATAAGAGCGACCTTATAATAGACATCTGCTACATAATCAAACAGCTTTATGATTTTGACTTAAACAGGGCAACTTATGCTGTCATGGAAGATTTTAAAAATCAGCCTCTTTTCGCAGCCCAGCCGGGAAGAATTTCTGTCAGCAATCTTAATCTTGAAGGGAATCCAAAGGAACTGATTATATACAAGTCAGAAGACCACAATAAAAAGCTGGTTGTAACACTTCCTGACAAAGCAATTAATGAAGCTGGAGAATTCCAGATACTTGACCAGACTGATAATATGATATTGTCGTATCTTTTAAGCAGATGGGATAATAAATCACCATCAATGAACGTATACAGCATTAAAATAATTGATGTTTTAAAATACATCAAACCAAAAAGAAAGAAATTTGGAACCTCGGATTATGACTCTGTTGCTGCACGCATTGCCAGAATGTATGAAATTGGTATAAAAGGAATCGACAAAAAATCTGTTACTGAAGGAATGCATATAATATCAAGTTTCAGATATGATAAAGCAACACGTATTATTACGTATGCATTTGATCCGTTTTACATGGACAAATTCCACAATCTGCGTATCAGAAAAATGTCATCAAAACCTTTAAGCGAGCTCACAAACAATGCTGCAAAAATCCTGTATTCATCTTTTATGGAACAGAGGCACAATGCTTACAAACGTTTCAGTGAAAGAGGAGAAAATCCTGACGAATATATTATTGCCCTTGAATATAATTATCTTTTGTACTGGTGTAACTTTGGAGAGCTGAATAAGAAACGTAGCTATCATGAAGATATAATGGAAGCTTTGGATGATTTCAAACAACACAATGTTATGGTAAAAGATTACGTATATTTACCAACACGTAAAATATATAAGATAACATTCTTTCCATTGTCTGATGATGAGATTAAGGATTTTGACTACTATTATAATATCAAGGCTTCTGTAGACGAAACTCTTGATGAAGAAGCTCAGTTAAATCTGTTTATTCCAACAATAGAAGACTAAAAAGAAGAGGCTGCATTAATCTGCGGCCTCTGCTTTTATTCGTCTTATGATTTTCAAATTGTACATTTTAACAGTCTGTTCCTTGTGCAGCTTACATGTCTGTCTGTCCTTGCATTTCGTACACTGGCTGCATTTCTTGATAAGGGCTTTTTTGTCACCCTTCAAGCTCTTATAATAAAAATCGTCAGGATTATATTTTATCATGATTTCATCGCCAAGATTATCTTCAAAGAGCTTTATTACATGGTAATGTGTCGTAAGATATAAATCCTGTCCTTTCTTTATGACAATTTTTCTTACTCCCTCGAGCAGATCCTCATCAAGAGCCTCTATTGCACATTTTGCTTCAGGCAGATATTTAACATTTGCCCGCTGGTTCATATAGTTTTTACTAAGTTTCCTTATAATAATTGTATCACTCTTATAAGTTCTTGAGTATGTATACTTAACCATTTCACTAAATGCTACAACAATACCAAAGATAAGTGCAAGTCTTATTACCATTCCCTTATCAGTCTGAGGCAGGACCACAAATAGTATCATCATGACCACTATTTCTATAAATAGTCCCACCGACAGCATGTCTCCGTTATATGTGTAATGGTTCAGCATCTGTTTGAAACTGTTTTTTTGTTTCTTTTCCACGTTACATAACCCCCAGTCCCACAAAACTTGTCACAATCATTGCCGCAACAAGTATCAGACATACCACTGATGCGACTGCTCTGTTTCTTTTTTGCATAATGTTTTCCTCCTATTGAAAGTGGGAGAGCAGCAGTGCTCCCCATTAATCATCTGTAAATTCAACAAGTTCCTTAATTAAATTATTAAACTCAATCTTCAGCTCACTTGCTGGAACAGCATCCTTGTTTGAAAAAATATGGTCATCAGGATAATCTCTTGACAGATAATACATTGCCATAAGTACCGCCTTGTCAGGATAGTCTTTTGCAATTTTTGTCTGGATAATCTCAAGGTCATGCTCTGTTAAGCCCTTGTTGTTATCTATAATATTTGGAAGTTCATCCATTTTCTCACAGATTTCCTCAAATTTGTCGTAGCTCATCTTAATCATTGTTTATGCCTCCTTTTTGCTGTTAATAGTGTTATCAGTATGAGCATTCCAATTACGCCGTATACGCCGCACATTCCGACAGTGGGAATGAACTGTGTAAGTTCACCGGATGTATTAAAAAACGCATGCATCGCGACCGGAACCGCAATATTGTCTGTTTTTATATAGAAATAAGCAAATAAGCCGCCCATAATTACTGCCGGTACTGCCTGTGCAATATTTCCATGAGCTATTGCAAATAACATTGCTGACGTGATTATGCAGAAAGCAGTATTATCTGATTTGAAGTGTTTAAAAATTTTCACAACTGCATATCTGAAAGTTAGTTCCTCAGCAAGCGGCGATAAAAAACACAGCATGAATGCAGTTATATTTATTTTTGATGCCAGTTCTGTAAGATGTCTTGCATCTTCGCCCCATGTCTGCGGAATTACTGCGGACCAGAAACAGTTGAATACCCATAGCAGCATTGTCACTGCCGTAAATGTAAGAATTGTTTTATTGTTTACCGGATTAAACAGTTCTGTCTTTTCTTTTCTGTTTGCAAACCAGATTACAAACACGGCCATGACATCAGTCATGAATACGCCAAAAAATGACGCCATCAGTGAAAATACCGCTGATTTATCAGTGCTTTTAAGCGCATCAGCTATAATAGCTGGATACTTAAGCGTGCATACTGTTGTAAAAATAAGACCGAATACGAGCTGCGTTATTAAAAATCCAAGGGCTACACCGCAGGATGAAACGATAGCAAGTACTGTTCCTGCACTGTCTTTTTTCTGTTCCATAAAACTCTCCTTATCTACTGTTTAAAAAGTTTCTCTTTAATAAAGATGGGTTCTGATAAATGAACGGAAAACCGTTCAGTAATTTGAAAGGGCCAAATTACTCTTGACCGATAATTAATCAATTTGACGAGCATAAATTCCCATGTTTATATAATCTTCAAAAATCTGATTTTGTCCGTGCTCGATAAAGAAACACTCTTTATTGGACAAATTGTAAAAATGGAATATTATAAAGAAAACAAATCAAAAAGGAGACTATTGACATGAAAATAATCAGAAAATCATTACTTGCGTTGCTGCTTGGTTTATCACTTACTGCATGTGGAACCAACAGAGATAAAATCATAAATACAGAGTTCACAAGGACTACGGAAACAGAAAGTCAGGTCAGTCAGTCTGTAAGCAAGACTCCGTCAGGAACAGTATCATTTGACTATTCAATGGTGCCCGAATATACCGGAAGCGCATCCATTGCAATAAATAACAATGTTCCATTTTTCAATGATGATGAAAAAACTGCCGGGACGTCATCATTTGAGACATATTCAGAACTTGATGATTTGAGGCGATGCGGTACTGCCTATGCATGTATTGGCAAAGACATCATGCCAACAGAAGAGCGCGGACAGATAGGTATGGTTAAGCCTACCGGCTGGCATACTGTTAAGTACGACTGTGTTGACGGTAAATATCTTTACAACAGATGTCATTTAATTGCATATTGTCTTGCGGGAGAAAATGCTAACGAGAAAAATCTCATAACCGGCACAAGATACCTTAATATAGAAGGAATGCTTCCATATGAAACACTGACAGCAAAATACATGGACAATAATCCTGACAATCATGTGCTGTACAGGGTAACACCTGTATTTATTGGCAATGAACTTGTTGCAAGAGGCGTACTTATGGAAGGATATTCTGTGGAAGACGATGGTGCAGGAGTTAATTTCTGTGCATTCTGTTACAATGTCCAGCCTGATGTAGAGATTAATTATGCTGACGGAAAGTCCAATCAGGATGATTCTATAAGTAAAGGTGCAGGATTTACTGGTTACACAGATGAAAGCACCAGTTCATATGTAATTAACACGTCATCCAAGAAATTTCACACTGCTGACTGCAAGAACGCTAATAAAATATCTGATAAGAACAAAGAGATTGTAAACGAATCGCGTGACGAATTGATTGCTGACGGATATGAACCGTCAAAGTGCTGTAATCCATAATGGCTATAAGGAGACTGGAGACAGTCTCTTTTTTATGCAAAAAAAAACAGCCATGGCAAAATTGCCATAGCTGAAAAAGTGAATTACTTTTTATTTTGCGCTGTAATTAAGGTTTACAGCAAGGTTGAACACGCCACTGTATGATCCAGCGTGAAGCTCTGGGTAAGTGATATCGCCCTTGGCATATACATAATTACCAGAACCTGCTGTTGCAAGATCAGTGCATGACCAGCTTGTCTTATTCTGCTGAACAGTAGCTTTTACTGCAGTTCTGTCTGCATCTTTTACATCCTTAAGCTCGAATGAAGCAGCTGGTGTAACTGTTACAGTCTGCTTTGTTGTAATGTCACCCTTTACACCTACATGGTAAGCACTCTTTGTTGCATCTCCGATAAGTACCTGTGGAATCTTAAGCTGCACACTGCTTGACTTTGTTGCATATACAGAGACGTTCTGTGACTTTGTCTCTGTAGGAGCTGAAGTTGTTGCGCCTCCTAATGTCTGATCGGTTTCTTTTCCTACATAATTCTGTGATGCATCAGAACCTGCAGTGAAAGTCTCATTGTTAGCTCCTGATACTGTTGATGCTGTTGAATTGTTAAAACTTGTAGGATCTGCAGCAAATACAGGTGCTGCTGTGCCTGTCAGTGTTGCGGCTACAATAAGTGCAAATACCGCACCTTTCATATTTTTCTTAAACATTGTTTTTACCTTCCTTTCTGCGTGCAAAAATGATAAGTTTAACTTTTTATATATGGATTTTGCAAAAATACAGCAATTACTGTATTTCCAATGCAACATTCATATCTGTTCCTACATCCTGCAATCCTGTGTCCTGATGGTACACATTTGCAGTGACTACTATATTATGCTTTCCGGCTGATAAGTATTTTGACGGGTTCCAGTCAATTACTTCACCGGGCTTTACCTCATCAGATACATAAAGTTCTTTATCTCCTTCTTTTATGATAAATTGAAGATTTACTCCTGTAGTTTCGTTTTCAATATTATTGCGAAGTGGAATAGTATCAGACGCGCCAACCTTTAAATATTCTCCTTCATATGCAATAGCATCAATAACTGTATATACCTCTGTGGTTGCGTCTGATTCAGTGTCACCATCATCTTTGTGAGCTTTATCATCTGTTGTCGGATCCTTTTTGGTATCTCCTCCTGTAATAGTTGCAATTCCATCCTGCTGTATTATTGAATGGATCATAATTCCGCCTCCAATAGCTGCACCGGTAATACATAAGCCTGCAACAATTGCTGCCGGTGACGAATATATCATGCCATGTGTCAGCATAATAAGCCATTTTGGACAGATTGTTCTTTTTACAGTGAGTCCGATATAAGAGTCCTTGTCTTCGGTTTTTAAGTAACCAATCAATTTTCCCTTATTGTCATCAAAAACTGAATATTCCTTATTGTTAATGGTAAGCGTTGTTTCATCCTCACCGGGGCTCGGTTGCTTTCCTTTAATTCTGATATATCCCATCAGAGAACCATTGTCAGGCATTGAAGAATAATACTTCACATACTCTTTCTTCTGTATCCTGAAGGTTTTGTTTCCTGAATATACATACTTCAATTACATATTCCTCTCTTTCTGTGTTTCAGTGTTGACTTAACACTACATATATGGATTTTGGGAAAATTACACAAAAATATGAAGAACTTTTGGACAAAAACCAGATTGTAAATATTATATAGAAAAGATTTTTCGACAAATATTATCGTTAATTTATCAAAAGCCATATTTATCTCAGAAAGAATTTTAACGAACAAAAAGGAGGACACATAAGCAACTAAAAATATGATTAAATGTGAATCAATGTACTCAAAGATACTCAAAATCCGGAGTATTAGTTGGCAACTTAAAACCACTGAAATCATAGGAAAGATAAACCAGTGCAAGTTGAAACAGTCTTGTTAACTATAGGGTAGAACCTTGATGGTGATGATTGAGTAATGGTAGAAGCCTACAAAAACCAAGTAGCAAAAAGAAAAATATTAAGAAAGGAGAAGCTACTAAAAATAACACCTATATCTAATCAATTGAAAGAATTTATAGGCATGTACCGATGGCTTAGTCGGGAATTTACGACTGTGGAGTGTACCAGAACTTGTGAGTAGCGTATTATTTGTAATCGCCAAAGCATACACGTTGAAGCAGTAACTGCAAATCGTGAGATTGCAGCGAATCATCTAGCATATACACATTTGTATATGTTTTTAGTAGCAGTCCGATATACATGGGCAGAAGGTATACATATTCAGACAACAGCAAAAGATTTCCAGAAAGCAAAAGTCTTAACAAGCGCTTTTTTGAATTTTTCTATAAAGGCACAGACCAGCTTGCTACAATGTACAAGCTTGGCAATGCAGAGTATGTGGTCCATGTAGATGATGTGCCGGACGAAATGGTAAGGGCAGAACACAAGGTTGTTAACGGTGTTATGTCCGCCGACAGACTTGCTGTCCTTGACATGGAGCAGTTATACACAAAACCATATGAGTACTGGGGCCACGACATTGTCGATGGCTCTTATACTGATGTCTGCAATGAATCTGTTGCCACAGATGCTTATTTTGCTCTTAATCCTATGATTAACAACAGAATAAAGCGCTGTCAGAGGAATATCAGGGGCTTAAGCTGGTGTTTTGTTGATATTGATTATGACACAACGCAGTATCGTGACATGGGCCCTTATGATTTTTATTTTACATATATCAAGCCTTTATTTGATGAAAAGATTCCAAAGCCGACTGTTGTTATGTTTACTGGCCGTGGGTTTCATTTGTATTGGAAACTATGCAGAAATGAAGACTATATTGTTAATGAGTGTGAGTCCATGAAAGCCAAGAAAAGATGGCAGAGAGTTAACAGACTTCTTAACGATACTCTTGCTGACATTGGCGCAGATGTAAAGATAAGCGGAGATTATGCAAGGTTAGTGCGTATCCCGGGCTCTGTAAACAGCAAGAGTGGCGAGACCGTTACAATTATAGATATGAATGAACACTGCAGATACACATTATTTGACCTTGATGCATTCTTTAATGGAAAAGAAGCATCTGACAAGATGTATGAACTTTTCGACCAGATGGTTGAAGTTTTAGGTTTTGGCAGGGATACTATGCTCACAAGAACTTATGTGCATTCATTCATTACAAAGAATTTTAAGAACTTTTGCAGGAAAATTCATGGAAAGGCAACTGTGGACCAGATAAAGACCTGCAAAAAACTTGCAAAGAAAGCTGACATCAAGTGTCCGAAATCATTTAAGAGCAAATTTGACGCTCATTTATTCATCAGACGATGCAGCAAGATAATTGCAAGAAATTTTGACCCAACAAAGCCAGTTTCATATTATCATGGAATGTCTCCTATTGGATTAAGTCTCAAACGTCTTGCAATGATTGAAGATGTCATGAAATGCGACAATAACAGAACAGGACACCGTGAACTGACACTGTTTGTCGCACGTATATTAAAATTACAGGTAACTAGCGGCGATAAAGAAGCTGCTGCTACATATATTTTGGATTTGAATCAGCGATTTTCTGAACCTCTTTTTGAAAAAGAGGTTATTTGTGCTACAAAATCAGCAGAAAATTATTATGGAGAAGATGTAACATGGTTCAAAATCTCAAACAAACTATTTTTTGATTATCTGGGCGTACCGGATGAGGAAAGGAGTATATATTTGAGCAGACAGAAAAAACAGCTGACTCCTGAGGAAGAAGAGGAGAGAAAGGCAAAACTCCGCAGACAGAAGTTAGAATCATACTACAGACGTCGTGCCAAAAAGGGACTTGACACGATGGAAGAAAGACAGTCTAAAAAAAGAGAGCTCATTAAGGATTGTATTGCAAAGAACATGCGTATTGTAGCAATGGTTGAAAAAACCAATATTGCAAGAGGTACTATCAGAAACCTCATTATTGCAATGTTTGGAACTCCTGAAATGAAAAAGGTTAAGGCTCTTATGAAAGCAAACTCTACTGATGAGAAGAGTGCAAGAGAGTTTCTTGACAGTATTGATCTTGTCTTAAAGGCAAAGAAAGAAAAAGAGGCTGAAGGAAAGGTTGCTGCTAAGGAAGCAGCGGCTTCTGAGGCTGTTAAAAATGATGCTCAAAAAAATGTTCAAGACGGATTGAAATCTAATTATATTAAGGAGACTCTCCCTGCTTCTTGCGTCATGGAATGTAACCAGATTACTGCTGACAAGATAGTGGAACCAGATAGGTGTAATGAGATTGCTGCTGCAGATAATACTGGAACGAATGATTGTGTAACGAACGCGTCAGTAACAGATAATACTGTTGACAATGACGATTCAGCGAATAATGTAACAAATGAATATGCACGAAAAAATCGTAATAGACTTGTTCATAGAATGATTTCTGTGCACAATAAAGAGGTTATGGATAACTATCTGACAAAGGATGTTAACACAAGTGCTGCTGCAAAAGCGCAGTATAAGGAAAACATTGTAAGCAGGGACTGTGTTAAGCAGAGTATTGTTGACGCATTATTTGCTTCCGGATGGGCATCTAAACGAGAATGCTGTTAACGAATTACCGCTTAGGTGATTCCGTCAGGAAGCACCGTTAAGAGCGGACAATGAGCAGGTTCCGTTAGGAAGCTGCGGTCCAATGCTTGCTTTATAAGACAAGGATGCATGTAAGTTGTTAGAAGTATAAGCAGTTGGAAGTGTAAACGGAAGAATGTAAGACAGGTTGAATGCTGACGGGTAACATAAACGAGCTGGTTAATGAATGGCACGGATATGTAAATAAATAAATGAAATGAAGCTGGTGTAAAATGGTCAGCAGTATACCGGCAGTTTATAGACAGTCAATGAATGAACTGTTAGAAATGCAGACTAATGATATGCTTTAGGAGTTGCATAAACGGTTAATGATTTATCAGTAAATGATTAAACCGATTATATAAACCGTTTCAGTTTTCAAGTCTGTTGACACATAAATAGTTTGCACTTCATAGGAATACTAAGCGATGCTTCGCATGATTGTGGATATGTGTATTCTCTTCAGTACCATATCGTATGGATTACTAAATACCGGAAACCTGTATTTACCGGCAAAATCGAATCAGATGTCAGGGAGTATCTGAATAAAACTCTTAAAACCTTAGATATAGGTGTCATTGCAATGGAAGCCATGCCGGACCACATACATCTGTTTGTAAACTGCAAGCCGCAGCTTCGACTGTCAGATGCAATAAAAATATTAAAAGGTAATACCGCAAGATGGCTGTTTTTAAGTCACCCGGAAATAAAGAACCAGCTCTGGGGCGGATACTTATGGAATCCGTCATATTTTGTGGCAACTGTAAGCGACAGAAGTCTCAAACAAGTAACAGAATATATCAACTCTCAGAAGACTAAATAAGAAAGGAGGTCTGCAGCATGAAAATGTATACCACGTACAGTGTAAAAATTAAACATTACAACAGCATTTTTAAAGAAACTGTTGCCATATACAGACATGCTGTGAACTATATCCTTAACGTATGTCTTGAAAACTGGAAAGAAATATCTTCTCTTGAAGGTAGAAACAAACTTGTTTATGTTGAACATCTTATCCATGTTACAAAGGATAATCCGGCACCGGCATATGGTTTCGATTCAAAATTTTACAAAATGCCATGTTATATGCGTCGTAGTGCAATAAATGAAGCTATTGGAAAAGTATCATCTTATACGAGCAATCTTGACAATTGGAATAAAAATCCTGTTGGTAAAAAGCCATCATATCCAAAAGCGGGATATACTTTTCCATTTATGTATCGTAAAGATATGTATAACCAGATAGGCGACTACACTGCACAGGTTAAGGTGTACACGCGCAACACATGGGACTGGATTAACATTGACCTGCGCAAATCGGATATGGACTATATAGCCAAACACTGTCATGACCGCAAACAGTGCGCACCTACGCTTCAGAAACGCGGACATGAATGGTTTTTAGATTTTCCATTTGAAGAAAAATGTACGCTTAATGACACATCTGTATTTAACCGTACTATTGTTGCTGTGGATTTAGGCATAAACACTGCCGCCACGGTAAGCATAATGCAGAGTGATGGCACTATTCTCGGAAGACATTTTTGCAAGCTTCCTGAAGAAACAGACCGTCTGATGCACAGTGTAAACCGTGTCAAAAAGGCACAGCAGAATGGAAACTATAAAACACCAAGATTATGGGCTAAAGTCAAGGGTATCAATCACGACATTTCAGTAAAAACAGCTGAATTTATTATTGAAACAGCTGCCTCTTACAATGCAAATGTCATTGTGTTTGAACACCTCGACAAAACTGGCAGAGTTCACGGCTCCAAAAAGCAGCGCATCAAGTTATGGCGCAGTCAGGAAGTCCAGTCCATTGTTGCAAACAGGGCACACAGGCTTGGCATGCGTATAAGCCGTATCTGCGCATGGGGAACGTCTGCTCTTGCATATGATGGCAGCGGCTGCGTTCTCCGTGGTAAGGATGCCGGTTTTAATACATTTGAAATATGCAAATTTCCAAACGGGAAAGTATATAACTGTGATCTCTCAGCTTCATATAATATTGGGGCGAGATACTTTATACGTGAAATTTTAAAATCCTTGGATGAGAATTCAAGGTTGCGCATTGAGGCAAAAATTCCTCAGTGTAGTAAGAGAAGCACCTGCACGTTCTCTACGTTAATTAACCTTAATGCGGAGCTTATGTCCATAGCGGCATAAAGTTTCTGAGTTTAGGCTGTATATGTAGAAACGCAGTCCCTGCCTCCTAAAGAGGCTATGTGCATTATGCACTTATGGGGAAGCACGCGACTTTTGTCGTGTGAGGCTTCACTGGCTGTATGAACAGGGTATTGTTGAAATCTTGGACAAAAGAATCGAAGAGAAACATGACCTGATAAAAATGGTACAGTATGTCTGTCCAATTTGTCATTCTGAAAAATGGAAATGCCCATATCCTATAAACCATTTTTATACAAAATCCGCTAAATGGCAGCAATGTTTAGAATGTGCCTACGTTGGTAACTTCGCTGAACATCATAAATTCTACTACATGAAAAACGTTTACAAAAACGTTTACATGTAGCTAGACAATTGAGAGAAGTAGTAGAAATACCGCTTGCTTATTTGGACAGTTTTAAATTTCTAAATATTATATATATAACAATAAATAATTATTTTTCAGAAAGGAATTGATTTTTATGGCAAAACCAGAAGAGCATCCATTGTATATAGGTGAAATAGCAGGACTTCCTATGTATTGTGATTACGACGATTTTGGTATTGAGGGGTTACATTTAATACAGGTACGTAAAGATAATGAGTATGATTTTTGTAATTCAGAGAATTATCACTTTACGATTTCTCTGGTTCCCGGCATTAACAGATGGCAGATTGCCGATGAAATTAATACCGAAGTTACAACCTACAAAAAGGATGAACTCGATAAGGCTGTGTATCATGCGATTAATATCTTCAATACTGATAAAGCTCATGAAGATGATGAAGATGATGTACCTGACAGCGATGATGAGGACGATATGGTTAACTTCATGGACTGCGGTATATACTCAGCTTTCAATCATTTGAACAAGATATATGAGATGGAGAAGAAATACGGGCTTAAAGAATCCAACAAACATGTAATTTAGTTGCATTTAAAAAAGAGACTTCACTACGAGGTCTCTTTTTTTTGTCTGTAAAAACTCCATATTTATTATGTCATATAAATAAATATAAAGGAGGAAATATAAATTATGACAGAAAATATCAGCAACGAATTTTTAATGGAGTCAAAAGAGAGACAGCAGGATATTATGTCTAATGCTGTAGAAAGTACATGCCGCTATTGCATTAGGGTAGACTGTGATGGCTGCTTTGTACAGGAACTTAAAGATGAGGCTATGAAAGAGGAACTGGTAGAAACTCCATGGAAAAATTTTGGAAATGCTAACTATCTTGCATACGGCGGCTGTCTTGTAAGAAAACATTTTAATGAGGAGCCGGAAGTTCAGGAACCTGTTTTTGATGTGTTCTATTTGAGTCCAAATTACGGAGGGTATAACAACGTTAACTTTGCTGTTCTCTGCTGTATTGATCTGACAGACTCATGGCTTCCATGGGAGAAGATATTCAAATGCTGTGGATTTGATGAGGATGCAAAACTTCCAGTTGCAGAGCTTGTAAAGAAGTATGATCCAATGCTTCTTGCAAAAAGTATGGTTCTGTATGCAGGTTTTTCCAAATTTTCGCCAAGTGTCTTCAAAGGTGATGTATATAATGACGTATATAATATGCATCCATCTGATATTAAAAATTTTTTGGTGTCAAATGACAATGTTGTGAGGTGGCTTTATAATCTTGGTGCCGAAAGCATCATTGATGAACAGGTGAAAGCAGAAAATATTGCTGCCAGTGAGCCATGCTGTAAAGAGAACTCTCTGACAGTTGGTGACATTGTAAATAACGATAAGTTTGACTTCAATGCAAATTTTGATGTTTATCTCTGCGGCAAGGATGTTACTTGGGATCAGGCAGGCGAACCAGCTTTCAGTACAGGTATCAAGGAAAGTGAAAATAAGGTTCCAATTGAGGAGCTTTATGACTGCAAAGTTATCTACATGACAATCAGCAATCATACACTGATTATTGAGGTTGCCAAGGAAGAAGTATCAGCATGAGCGGGTACAACAGGCAGAAGTGTATGAGTAATAATGCGGTTGCTGCTTATGAAAGTGGACTGCTACCAAAGTCAAAGCTTAAATCATGGCAGAAGAGAGCAGTTGAGGCAGGAGCTGTCATGAAAGCTGAATGGCATCATACCGGAAAGTTTTATGGTGAAACAGATTTTTACAATCCTGTTGACTTTGAGGCATTAAATCCAAAGGATTTCCCGGTAATCAAAAAGGAAAAGCCGGAAGAAAACAAGTGGTATGTCCTAGTTTCGGCTGAATGGGGCGGAACGAAGAGTCATCCAAAAATTACTGGTGCTAATGTAAAAGTAACTGACCATATTACTGAAAAGCAGAGAACTGCTAAGAAGTATTTTAGATATGGCGGCTACATTAAGGAATTTGTGTCTGAAGATGAAGCAAAAGAATTTGCTAACAGTGCAAAGCTTAATGCGTAAACAAAGAAAAAGAGACTTCATTATGAGGCCTCTTTTTTTGTGTCTGTAAAAACTCCATATTTATTATGTCATATAAACAATAAATAAAGGAGGAAAAATATTATGGCGAAAACAATAAAAATTAAAAATGTAGGTTCATGTGCTGAGCTGCACAGGGATTCAAGAACTGGCATTGCATGGGTTAAGGATTGTTCGACAGGAATGGGACACAGCTGTCATGCAAACATTGATGCAACAGGTTCAGTAAGAGGAATGAAAAAACTTGGATACTGGGGCAAAAATGATAGAACCGCAAAGAGTCATGGTTTCATTTACAACATTGACACATTTGTTGTAGATAAAAAAGATCCATATGACATGCTGGCCGCAGAATATTGTCAGTGCGAAGCATGTGTTGAAAGAAGATCAGCTGAGGCAAAGGAGGATTAGACTATGAAATTAACAACAAACATTCCTGCAAACCCTGAGCTGTATCTGACACAGGATGATGGCTCTTTGGAAAAGTTTTCTGTTGGCAATAAAGTGACAGTGCTCATGTTAAATCACAATCAACGCATAGGAGTGATTACTGAGATTCGGGCTGATCACTTCTGCATACGTCCTATTGACAGGCATTTCACACCAATATTTGACATTGAAACGGTGTCATTGTCAGATGTGAAGAAAATGAAAAAGGCATCAATTGACGACTTGGATAAGCCTTATTTTGATGACGAAGAACGTGAGTTTTGGATGACCCATTATGTAAGTCGTGATGGAATTGTAGAACGCACTCCTGCTGATATTGCAGCTTTGCGAAGATACCTTGGAGAGGAGAAAAATTGACATGCTGTGTAGAGATTGTAAACACTGTAAGACTAAATCTGTTGGCTATGTTTCGTCAAGAAGCTGGTGTGAGGCTCTTCCTAAAAAGGACCGGGGCATTTATCCGCATCTGAATACAGTTAATCCGAAGTATCCACTGAAAATTAATAGGGATCTTGTGAATAAGTAAACATGAAAAAGACTGGCATTAGCTGGTCTTTTTTGCTTATTTCTGTTCAAAACTCATCTTTATCCTGTATTTCATAATATATAAAAAATAAAAATAAAGGAGGAAAAATATTATGAAGAGATTTGATTTAGGAATGAGTATCAATTATTGTCCGACATGGGGAGTAGTTGAATCAGTGAGAGAGTTTTTCCAGAATGCACATGATGAGGAGATTGTTAATCCGGAGAATAAAATGTACTTTGGATATGACAAAGATTCCAAGACACTGTGTATTGGTAACAAAAACGGTAGACTTACAACAAATACACTGCTTCTTGGCCAGTCATCAAAGAGAGACAATGCTGAGACCATTGGCCAGCATGGAGAAGGCTACAAGGTTGCAACTGTAGTACTTCTTAGAAACGGCAAGGGTGTTAAGGTCTATAATCGTGCTGACAAGGAAGTCTGGACAGCAAAAACTATAAAATCCCGCAGGTATCAGGCAGATGTTGTAGTATTTGATATTGAAAAAGTGTCAATATTTAAGTCTGTTCCTGACCATGACCTCATCTTTGAGATTTCAGGTATTGATGAAGATGAGTATCAGGCTATAGTGAACAGCAATTTGTTTCTGCAGGACTTGAAGGAAGGAGACGATTATATTGCTTCAAACCCGGGCTATCCATTAACAACGTGCATGTGTAAAGTCTTAACTGGAGAAAGACATGCCGGAAAGCTGTTTGTTGGCGGACTTTATGTTACCACCAGTAAGTATGCCAAATATGGCTACGACTTTGCACCGGAACTTGTGAAACTTGACAGGGACAGAGGTTTCATTGATGGAATTGATCTGCAGTTTCTTACTGCAAAGGTCATTTCTGCAACAGGAAATGTGTCGTTAATCGAAGATGCCAGAGACCTCTGGGACGGATCGTACTTCAAGTATTATCTGTCTAACTACAGAACTATTTTTGACGGTGAGTCTTATTCAGAAATGTTTGATAAAAGCTATCAGGAATTTCTGGATAAGTACGGACAGGATGCCATTCCAGTCTGCTATAGTGATGACTTCAATCGTCTGGCAAGAAACGGGTTTAATCCGGTACTTGTTGAAGAGAAGGATTTCTTCTTCTACTCAGGCAGCAGCATGTATCATGATCCGGCTTCTGATATTGAAGATGAATCTGACGCTTGCGAACTGGCGGACAAGCTCGAGGACTGGTTTGCTGACATTAGTCTTGATCATGATTCTGATGAATACAATAATGGTGCCTGTATTGTGGGCAACATTATTGAGCTCTTAAGATCATTATAAGCATAAAAAAAAGACTGGCATTTGCTGGTCTTTTTTTTGCAGAAAATCTCTTTTAAATTGTTTATTTTGTTTAAGTATAAAGACCAGTGGTATTTATGCAATTTTGATTATTATGATGGCGAAGAACTGACTGTCTATAAAATTGATAAAACTGTTAATAAAATTATTAAATAAAGGAAGGAGCAGACCACCATCTGCTCTTTTTTTTTTGCAAACTCCATATATATAGTGTCATTCAAAAAATAATTATAAAAGGAGGAAATAGATATGACAAAGGAAATTATCAAAGCAATGGGAAACGTAAGATATTTTCTTGTAACAAAGGATACTACAAGAGAGGAACTCACACAAATGTTCAATGAAAAACGTGGACATTTGTTTGGTACGAACTACGTTGAGTTCCTGCCATGTTCGATTGAACAGATTCCGGGCTTGGAAGACGCTCTTCTCAATAAGGATGAAGCTGGCTTATTGAAAGCTATTCGTCTTTACAGAGGAAGTGTGAAGCAAATTTATGAGCTCCTCGTTGTAGACATGCTCTCATTGGAGTATACTCTGATGGATGTCTGCTCAGATGATTATGAATTCCGCAGCCTGAGTGAAACTTCGGTTAAAGAAATTATATTATCTGAGATAAAACGTCTTCTCTGATAATCATGAATACAACGATGGTGCCTGTATTGTAGGTGACATAATTGTATATCTCAAATCACTGTAAACGCTTAAAGAGACTGGCATTAGCTGGTCTCTTTTTTTTTATACAAAAAGACCCTGAAAAGAAAATATATTCTTTCAGAGTCCCTCTGCAAATTTTTAGTATGTTTTTGTTTTGCGGCGTATGCTTTGCCGCATATATAATAGGTAATTGAGCTTTCTGCTCAATATTCATGATAACGCATGTAGTGTGCACTGTCAAATACTTTTGCCGTTGAAAGATGATGGTGGGATTTGAACCCACGATCTTCAGAGTCACAATCTGATGCTCTAACTAACTGAGCTACTAACACAGCGCAGTGTACAGGACTCGAACCTGTGCATCCGTTAAGATGACCTCGGATTAGCAATCCGGCGCTTTACCTGCTCAGCCAACACTGCATAATATATAAATTGTTTTTTTTTAATATAGCGGAGTGCCTGAGATTCGAACTCAGATATCCTTTCGGAATGGCAGTTTTCAAGACTGCTGCTGTACCAATTGAGCCAACACTCCATAATGCTCCCGGAAAGTTTTGAGCTTTCGACCCCTTGGGCTTCAACCAAGTACTCTACCTCTGAGCTACGGGAGCCTGATGAAATTAGTTTCAAAGTCTGCAATCATTTATAAATCATCTCCTTTGTTGTTAAAATTAAGTCGGCGGGGCAGGACTCGCACCTGCGGTGTTTCTTATGTAACGGTTTTACAGACCGCCGCCCTCGCTGCTAGGCATACCCACCGGTAATGTACCATCGGGGACTTGAACCCCGGACAGTTCGATTAAAAGTCGAGTGCTCTGCCAGCTGAGCTAATGATACATGTGTTTCTTATATTGTTTCAGTTATGACAATATCGTTTATTGTGCAATCGAAGAGAGCTGCAAGTGCAACAAGATTATCGAGTGTAGGAAGCGTCTGTCCACGCTGCCACTTGTATACAGCATTTACAGTTGTAAGTGCGAGTGCTTCCTTTATATCGTTTACAGTAAGATTTGCCTTCTTTCTTAATTCTGCAATCTGCTTTCCTGTCTGTTCCATGTTTATTACTGGCATAATAGTTATTTCCTTTCATTTTTAAGCAATAAAAAAATCGTTCATCTGGGATGCGCCCTGAGATAAACGACATGAAAGAAAAATATTTATGCAGTAAATATGTTTTTCAAACAGAATTTTCGTTCATATAAAAGCGCATCAAAATAGAGTTCTTTTTAAAGTAAGAACTATGTTTACAACTGTATGAACTTTTATAGGACTTAATTACTGTAAGCATATCTTTTTCCTTTCTCCTGCGTTTTTTGCAGATAACTGTTTTCCTTTGATGGTCATACTATACCATATTATTTTTGTTTTGTCATTATCCTGTAAGGATAATTTTCAATATTTTTTGTTAATTTTTTATAATATCATATTATTGAATAAAAATGTTCATTTTGCTTGGACAAAATAAAAGCTAACTTGAAAAAGTAAATTCCAGTGCAGAAGTAAATTCCACACTCATTTAAAA
>ERZ1673739.1738-NODE-1738-length-21638-cov-5.387110_pt1 | contig 21638 bp, 11 predicted proteins | sample MGYA00580210_ERZ1673739 | MGnify/ENA primary metagenome ERZ1673739 (study PRJEB41218, sample SAMN15661749) | gut metagenome | host: Homo sapiens | place: Canada: London | collected 2015-08-20/2019-03-30 | study: EMG produced TPA metagenomics assembly of...
AATTTTGCTAAATTTATGTAAAGAATCGTAAAAATAAGAAAGCATTCGTGGGGAAAATTTCACATAAGCTGTGGACGGACTTTACAACTTGGGATATAATAAGGATTATTGGGTATCCGGATTTGAAGTCTGATTGAGATTTTGCAAGTAATTTATTCAGTCAAGTAATTTATTCAGTTTGGAATAATATAGATTATCCGTCATTTGTGAACAGAATCGAAATATAGTTTAAGAAACTGATCGGATGTACTGTTACGGCGGAGAGACTGCGTAAGATTCAGAAAGGATTTTCCGGAAATATTCAGAAGATGAGAGGTATTACGTGAGAAAAAGAGACGATTATAAACGCTTTATCATATTTTGTCTTGCAAGCCTGGTGGTTCTCGCGGTATCCGCAATTTTTGCCTATGTCTGGTATGAAGTATACAGAGGAATGATACGAAAACCATTCTGGCGGAAAGGAAACTGGGTACTGATCGCGATCTATGGAATGATTTTTGCCATGTTTGCAAAATTATACGGAGGACTGCACGTCGGTTATCAGAAAAAAATAGATGTTTTTTATTCCCTTGGGCTCGCCCTTCTGTGCGCAAATGTAGTGGAATATCTGGAAATCACCCTGATTCACAGATGGTTTCTTCCTGTATGGCCGATGGTGGAAATGACACTGGTACAGATTGCAGTAATTATTGCATGGATCTGGGGTTCTCAGTATATTTATTCCAGACTGTACCGGGCCAGAAGGCTTCTGGTCATTTACGGAGACAGAGATCCCGGAGATGACCTGATCCACAAGATGAATTCCAGAAAAGATAAATATGAGATCAGCGGTAAAGTCCATGTAAGCATGGGAGAGGAAAAAATCCAGGAGATGATCTGTGAATATGAAGGCGTGATCATCTGGGATCTGCCTTCCTCAGAAAGAAACCGCTATCTGAAGTTCTGCTTCGCGCATTCGATCCGCTGTTATGTAAGTCCGAAGATTTCAGACATCATTCTTATGGGAAGCGACAGAATCCATCTGTTTGATACGCCTCTTCTGATGTCCAGAAATATGGGACTTTCTGTGGAACAGAGAGCTGCGAAACGAGTGATGGACATTTTAATTTCCGGATTTGGAATTGTGCTCACATCTCCGCTGATGCTGCTCATTGCCATTGCGGTGAAAGCCTATGACAAAGGCCCTGTCTTTTATTATCAGGACAGACTGACAACCGGTGGAAAAGAATTTAAGATCTGCAAATTCCGCAGTATGTGCGTAGATTCGGAGAAAAACGGTGCAAGACTTGCGTCCAAACATGACTCCAGAATTACTCCGGTAGGACACATTCTGAGAAATCTTCATCTGGATGAACTTCCACAGCTTTTCAATGTATTTAAAGGCGATATGTCCATGGTTGGCCCGCGTCCGGAGCGAAGCGTGATCATGAAAGAATATGAAAAAGAGCTTCCGGAATTTTCCTATCGACTGAAAGTAAAAGCCGGACTTACCGGTTATGCGCAGGTTTATGGCAAATATAACACCACCCCCTATGACAAACTGAAACTGGATCTCTTCTATATCGAGAACTATTCTTTCTTATTAGATATCAAACTGATCTTTATGACAGTAAAGATCTTTTTCCAGAAAGAGGTATCAGAAGGTGTGGATGACAAACAGGTAAATGCACTGAAAGGTTCCGGAAAGGATAAAATGGAGGAAAATAAATGAAGGAACCCCTGATATCGGTGATCATGCCGGTTTATAATGGAGAAAAATATATAAAAAAAGCAGTAGAATCCGTCTTTGCCCAGGAAGTTCCCCTGGAGCTTTTGGTCATTGATGACGGTTCTTCTGATAATACAGAAAAAGTCCTGTCTGCTTACAGTGGCAGAGAGGACTTTTGGTATGTAAAGAATACGAAAAATATGGGAGCCGCCGCTTCCAGAAACCGTGGCGTACAGATGGCCAGAGGCAGATATGTGGCATTTTTGGATGCGGATGACTGGTGGGGCGAAGGAAAATTAAAGGAACAGCTGCAGGTTCTGAAAGAAACAGGATATGTACTCTGTTCTACCGGAAGAGAGCTGATGCATCCGGATGGCAGCAGTACCGGGCGCACGATTCCGGTGCAGGAAAAAATTTCCTACGCAGACCTTCTGAAACATAACTGTATCAACTGTTCCTCTGTTCTGATAGAGCGGGAAGCGGCACTTTCCTTTCCGATGGAACATGATGACAGCCACGAAGATTATATTATGTGGCTGAAAGTCCTGAAAAAATACGGATATGCGGTGGGAATCAACAAGCCCTACCTGAAATGCCGTCTCAGTGAGGGAGGAAAGTCCAGAAACAAACTGAAATCCGCTGCCATGACCTATAAAGTATACCGCTACATGGGATACGGAGTCCTAAAGAGCACCGCGTTTTTCATTTCCTATGCGGTGCATGGAATCTGGAAATATTATCATTGAAAAATAATGTTTAAAAACTTCTTGAAATATGATATACTTGATACGATTAGAGTATATTTCTGAGAAAAAATATTACCGTAAAAAGGAACTAATTTTATGAACAGAAAGGCAGATGCCAGGGCAGCAGTGCCCTATTCTTACTTAATAGATAATATCAAAGTACTGTTGATTTTTCTTGTGGTATTTAATCATATTATTGCATTTCAGCTTGTAAAAACAGATCTGGTCATCCGCTATATCTGGTATGCGATCACGATCTTCCATATGCCGGCTTTTGTTTTCATATCCGGCTATCTTTCCAAGAAACCACAGAATGTTATGAAGAATATCAAAAACCTTCTGATTCCGTACATTCTTGGGTACACCCTGACCTGGTACTCCCAGATCTGGCTTGGAAATACCATAGATTACGAACTTTTACGTCCGTCAGGAACAGCCATGTGGTATGTACTGGCATTGTTTATATACAGACTGACCATTGAAGGACTGGGAAAAATCCGTTTCGCAGTTCCCCTGAGCATTATTTTTGCGTTATGGGCAGGAACCAGACCGGAATTCACCACCTACCTGTCTACTTCAAGAATCGTGGTATTTTTTCCGTTTTTTGTGGCAGGCTATCTGTGGAAGAGTGATTACATCCGGGCAGTGCGTAAATTCAAAGGAAAATGGATCTTACTTCCGGTCTGTGCGGTATTGCTTTATGCGATTCCAAACTATATGATCACCAACAGTATGCCCATTGCAATTTTCAGAGGAAATCACAGTTATGAACTCAGCGGCCTGACAGACCCGGAGGGAATCGTAGTCAGACTTCTGATGTATCTGGTTTCTTTTATCATTATTTATACAATGCTTGCGATCATGCCGGACAGAAAACTTCTGACCACCTATATCGGACGGCATACCATGGGAATTTATTTCTTCCACTATCCGATCATGATCGTAATGAACGGACTGTTTATCCTTCAGATTCCTGCACTGATAAATGTATGGTCTTTGCTGGCAGTTTCCCTGGTTTTTGTACTGGTACTTGGAAGTCTTCCGATAGACCTGCTCTATACCGGAGTTATTAACCTTCTGGTATTTATCTTCTTCAAGCAGGATAAGACCGTCGTAGATGAAGGTCTGGAAGAGGAATACGACAGCGAAGAGGACAAATACGAACTGCTTCGCAGAAAGAAAGCAATTGAAGAACTGGCAGCGACACTGAAAGAGGAAGAAAAGCAGCAGGTTTCTCATACAGAAGTAGTAAATCTGGATGCAGATACCCCTTTACATGAGGATAATCATGAAGGATTCAGTAAGGTTGCAGGAATCGACCAGCAGTTGGAAGAAGATAATGCAGACCCGGATGAACTTTCCGAAGAAACCGGAGAAGGGGAAAAAGAACTCACCCTGGAAGAACTGATGCAGGAACTGGAAGAAGCCACCAGAAAAGCAGATGTACAGAACCTGGCACAGGAAGAGTCACTGGAAACTTATCTGGATGAGCATAAATAAAAAGGATGCTTTGACGGAATAAATAAGGAATAAGGTATCAACGAAAAATAAGGTATCGACAAAGAATAAGGTACTGATAAAAAACAAGGTTCAATCACAGACGAAAATACGAAAGACACAGCACAGGAAAATTCCGAAACTGTGTCTTTTGTTTTGTGATAGAAAATTATTCTGTAATCTTCTGTAACATAAAAAACGCTCCGCGAGGATGCGACCAGATGCATATGGAATATATCAGCTTTGTTTTCAGATATTGCAGAGAGATTTACAGAAAGATTCTATGCAACTGCTATAATACTTATGATAAAAAATTGCCAATGTAAAAAACAAAAGAACAGTATTTTACAAAAATTTATCCTCAAATTCACATAAGGATGACGCAATTCTCAAACTATGCTATAATTAACCTGATTAAGTGTGTAAAGAAATAAATACAGACACATTTTGTGAGGACAGAAAATATCAACAGGGGAAAGTTGCTGCGAGCAGGGCGGACAGTAACCGAAAAAAAAGATATGAAAAAGGTTATCACCTATGGCACTTTTGATTTATTTCACAAGGGCCATTATAATATTATCAAAAGGGCAAAAGCACTTGGAGATTACCTCATTGTAGGTGTGACAAGTGAGAGTTTTGATATAGAAAGAGGCAAGTTAAATGTCCGCGACAGCCTGATCAAACGAATTGAAAATGTCCGACGGACAGGACTTGCAGACGAGATTATCATAGAAGAATACCAGGGACAGAAAGTCAACGACATCATCAAACACGATGTAGATATTTTTGTAGTAGGTTCCGACTGGAGAGGCAAATTCGACTATCTGAAAAACTACTGTGACGTAGTATATTTGGAGAGGACAAAGAACATATCCAGCACCAAACTCCGCGGCGAAGGAACCATATTTAATGTGGGAATCGTCACGGATGACACCTATGACAATGAGCTGGTACAGGAATCCATCTATGTAAGCGGACTTCATGTAGAGAGAGTCTTTTCTGAAGACAGTGAAACCGCCAGAGAATTCTGTGAAAAATTCGAACTGGATTCCTGGTGGGACGATTATGACAGCTTCCTGTCAGACCTTGATATTGTGTATATTAAATGTAGCTGCCCAAAGAGAGAATTCTATGCAGAAAGAGCCATCCGCGAAGGAAAATATGTGATCAGCGATGCGCCGGTCACATTGTCAGCAGATAAACTCCGAAACCTGTTTGCGCTGGCGAAAGAGAACCATGTCGTTCTCATAGAACGGTTTATGCTGGTATATCTGCGGGCGTTTAACCAGCTTGTATGGCTGATGCACAGCAACCTGGCAGGCAGGATTGTAGGCGTGAAATGCTCCATCTCCCAGGATGATTTTGAGGGAGGCAGACCTTTCAACGAGACAGTCAGCCATGCCATCTGCGCAGTGCTCAAACTCCTTGGAACAGACTGCCAGGAAGTCAAAACAAACGCAGTTTCCGACGGACAGGGCGGATTCATCTACGATATGATCACAATGAAATACAAAAATGCCCTTGCCACCATAGAAATCGGAAACACAGTCAATGTGGAAAATGAACTGGTCATTATCGGAAGCAACGGAAGAGTTACGATCCCGAATGACTGGTGGAACACCGGATATTTCGAGGCAAACATTAAGGGAAATGAATTTCTGAAAAGATACAGCTTTAATTTTGAAGGGAATGGTTTCCGGTACCTTTTGCAGGAACTGATGATCATGATAAAAGACAAACGTACAGAATGTACCAGACTTTTTTATGAAGAATCCATCCGGCTTCTGGAAATACTGGAAATGATCAATCATGTAAGTGAAAAGACAGAGAGGATAACTGATGACAGAGAAACAGAAATATCTCCTGAAACTCTTTAAGGAGGTTGACGAAATCTGCAAAAAACATAACCTGCGTTATGTGATGGCAGGCGGAACACTGATTGGTGTGGTACGTCACGGAGGCTTCGTGCCCTGGGACGATGACGTAGACCTGTATATGCCAAGGGAAGACTGGGAAAAGTTCATGGAAATATGTAAAACAGAACTGCCTCCAAACCGTGCGATCCAGTGCTCGGAAGCAGACAGAAACTATACGAACTCCTTCCCGCGTTACGGTTCCACGGATACCTGCGCCATACACAAAAACCAGATCATCGGCAAAGACTGCGGCGGCGAGATCATCGATGTGCTCACCCTTGATCCCATCCCTGCCGATGACCATGAATATGAGAAATACCGGACACATCTGATGATCTACTCCGATCTGATCAACGTGTCCATGGTTTACGGAAACCGCTGGGAAGTTCCAGTCACCATGTATCTTCGCTATCTTCTTTCTTATATTTTTCTGGGAAAAGTACGAACACTGAAAAAACTGGAAAAAATCATGTACTCTTACAAAGAGGAAGACTGTAACCGCTATGCCATGCGCTGGGGCGGCTGTCCGTTCCTTTTTGACAAAGACATGATGTTCCCGGTAAAGTACGGAGACTTTGAAGGGGAAAAAGTCATGATCCCCAACAAATGCAGCGATTACCTCATCTGGCATTACGGGGATGAATGGTCTTATATGCCCCCTCACGACAAACGGGAAGGCCATGTGGCAGTGTGTGTGGAAGGCGGTTCCTATCAGGATTTGAGGGAAACCTACATGCCGAAAGTAAAAAAAGGCAAAATCCGCAGAGAAGCCACCCTGCGTAAAATTTACAACATGGCATCCGCAAAAAGAAACCACAAAAACCGTCAGCGCGGCATGGCATTAAAAGCCAAAACCGCCGAAATGGATCTGATGGCAGCTATCCAGGAATCCGGAATGAACCTGAAAGAGATGGTGGAAAAAAGAGCGTACCGCAAACTCAGCAGACTTTTTGCAGGATATTATCAGGTACAGTTAAGCCAGGATTTCATCGGGCGGGAAGACTACCTGAACATTTACGCGTTTTATCATCCGGTTCTGGTGGAAATACCGGACGAGGTATTTCTGGCAGCCATGATGACCCTGTTGTATACAGAACGGGTTTCCAAGGCATACCGTATGCTTAAGGTAAAGGAAAAATTATCCACCCTTACTCCGGAAATGAAACAGATGGTTCATGATATTGAAAAATTCCGCAAGGCAGCCGGAGACTATGAATTCAAAAAAATGCAGGAAGCGGAAAAAGCAGTGGATGAACTGCTGGAACGCTATCCGGATAATCCGGGCTTTCTCAAATTCAAATTCCGTTTCTTGATGGAACGGGCAGCAGAAAACCGCCTGGAAGCAGAACGCTTTCTGGAAAAAGCCCTGAGCATTTTTCCAATGGACGGATACTTCCTGAAATATAAGGCAGACATCTTCTGGATGAACGGAGAAACACAGAAAGCCCTGGAACTTTATGCGCAGGTAAGAGAAAACACGACCAATGGAATCGTGTGCCTGGAAATGGACCGCCTTTTCGGAGAATACAAGACGCAGATACAGGAATTTTGTGAAAATATGCTCCAGCACCATGCGAAAGAAGAAGCACTCCGGATGATGGAACTGTGGAAACGCATCCTTCCGGATGATGAAGAGATTCTGGCAGGATGGTATCTGGCCAGAGTTTATAACACCGCTACTCAGAGACAGACGGAAAAGCTGGCAGGAGAAATCCGCCAGAAACTTTCCGATGGACAGGACGCGCAGGAAATTTACAAAAAGGCACTGACAAAAGTATGGCACCGTCTGGGCTATCCATCAGAGCTTGCCCGTCTTCGCACGGAACTGGAATGCACAAGCGAAGAAAGCGAGCTGGAATGGCTGGCAGAACAGATCCGAAGCCGCCAGATTCACAGAGACGAACGGGTTTATGTTTATAAGCTGGTAGGAGATGCCTATATGAAAGAAGGCCAGACCAAAGCAGCGTTTGAAAATTATAAAAAAGCACTGCAGGATGCCAGACCATCTTATGTCAAAACAGAACTCTACCGCATCATCATTCGGGATTTGAGTGAAGGAAGCAGACAAGTAGCAGAAACCGCGAAGAATACAGATGCCACTGCCGTATTAAACGGCTGGCTGGATAAATACGGAAGCCTGGAAGAGATTCAGGCACTTGTTAAGAAACTGGTATAAGGGAGGGGACAGATTTGAAAAAAGAACAGCAGGTAGTTTTCTCTCTTCTGAAAGAAATAGATGAGATATGCCGGAAACACAAGATCACATATTATCTCTCTCCCAGACTGGCCTTGTGCGCAGTGGAAGGACAGCCCTTCCCGCAGAACCCCCAGTTTGGCGTAGTCCTGATGAAAATTCCGGACATGGAATGCTTCCGCCAGATCACAGACGAACAGCTTAAAGACAAACGCGCGCTGGAATCCATGAAAACCCATAAATGGTTTCCCGGATTTTATCTGCGCTATGCAGACACAGACACTGTCTGCGTAAATCTGGATTCTTACCGGGAGTATGAAGAGCCGGGAATCGGAATCACCATCCTTCCTTTGCGGGCGGAAATCCCTTCAGCCATGCAGCGGCGGAAAAGTACGCTGGAAGAAGCAGGATGGCTTCAGCTCTGCGATGCATACGGATATCATGCGCCAGGAGGAATGAAAGCCAAAATTGCCAGATGGCTGACCCGTTTCTGGTGTCTTGGCGGCCAGAAACATCTGGCAGAGGACCTTTATGACAGCTTCTGTAAAAGAAACCAGCGGGAAGACACGAAGAAATATATCCTGAAACGAAAAAGACAGACCACAGTATACGCGGCAGATATTTTTGACAAAACAAAAAATGTCACACTGGAAGGCCACTCCTTTATGGTACCGGCCAAAACCAGAGAATATCTCATCGCAAGCTATGGAAAAAATTATAAAGACGCAAAAGAACCAAGATATGTACTGCCAACCCAGACCGTATACAGCGCAAGGGTAAGCTGCGGAAAATTCAAACAGCAGGCAGAAGACTTTGAAAAGCATGCCAGACAATACCGCAAATACAACCGCCAGCTTGTAAAAAGCAGCCATCTGAAAGACTACTTCAACGAATGCTGGGAATACGTGGAATTCTGCGGAGAACGTATGAGCCTTGGCATTGCCTATGAGAAACAGAAAGACTACATCCGCAACCTTTACAAAAACGAAGACTATATAACCCTGACAAAAGTATTTGAGCCATACTATAAAATGATGGATAAAAGCCTGGCAAAAGGGGAAATCTTTGCGGAAGATGTGGAAATCTTTGACATCTATGTGGATACCCTTGAAAAAACAGGAAAAATCAGACAGAGAGAGCGGATCAGTAAACTGATCTGATCAGATCAGACAAATAGCAAAAGCGGATGGTAAATATCCGCCTGACCAGAAAGGACAAGATAACAGACATGAAACTTTCAGACTATATTGTATCTTTTCTGCAAAAGAAAGGAATCCGGCACTTCTTCGGATATCAGGGAACCATGATCGCGCACCTGGCAGACTCCGTAGAACGAAATCCGGAAACAGAAAATCATTCCTGTTATAACGAACAGGGAGCTGCTTTTGCAGCCTGCGGGTATGCACAGGCAAAAGAAGAATGCGCCTGCGCCTACGCAACCAGCGGCCCCGGAGCAGTAAATCTGTTAAGCGGAGTGGCAGATGCCTATTATGATTCCCTTCCGGTTATTTTTCTCACCGGACAGCTCAACACTTATGAATATTCCGGAATCAAAGGGCTGCGCCAGCAGGGATTCCAGGAAACCGATATTGTATCCATGGCAAAACCCATCACCAAATATGCGGTACAGATCCGGGACGAAAAAGATATCGTGACAGAATTAAACAAAGCCTGGCACATCGCCACCACAGGCAGACGCGGCCCGGTACTCATCGACCTCCCCATGAACATCCAGAGAGGGGAAGTATCAGACCCTGTTTATGATATGGAATTTACAGATCTGGAAGATGCCGATATCACTAATGATATCACTAAAGATATAAATAAAGATACTGCTAAAGACACTGCTGCAGATGAAATATCCGTCAGCCAGCAAGGCATTCATGCCGCACATGCCATCCTGAAAGCTCTGGAAACGGCGAAGCGTCCGGCCATTCTTCTTGGTCACGGGGTAGACAACCAAACAAGCCAGAAAGAACTGCTCTCCTTTGCAAAAAAGAGACAGATTCCCATCATCACCAGTGTACTGGCAAAATCCGTCCTTCCCTTTGACCATCCGCTGAACTTCGGCTGTATCGGAGGAGCCTACGGACATCGCTACGCAAACATGATCGCCAATGCAAAAAGCGATCTTCTCATCTGCCTTGGCATTTCCCTGTGCACCCGCCAGATCGGAACCAAAGTACATGAGTTTGCCAAAGGAGCAAAGATCATCCGCGTGGATATTGACCCGTACAACCTTCAGCGTGACATCCACGAAAACGCAGTCAACGAAGAAAAATACCAGGCAGATACCAGAGAAGTCATCCGTGCGCTCCTGAAAGCCCCCTGCACAGAGCAGGAAAAATTAAGCGACTGGATGGTAGTCTGCCAGGAAATTAAAGACAATCTTCAGGCAGTAGACGACGACACTCCGCAGCGTTACCCAAACCGGATGATCGCCGCTCTCAGCGATATGCTCACAGATACTTCTGCCGTTGCCGTAGATGTGGGACAGCATATGGTCTGGAGTTACCAGTCCTTTAAAAACCGGGAAAATCAGAAACTCCTTTTCTCCGGCGGACACGGTGCCATGGGATATGGACTTCCGGCAGCCATCGGAGCTTATTACGCAACCGGACAGCCAACTGCCTGCATCTGCGGAGACGGTGCGCTCCAGATGAACATTCAGGAACTGCAGTGGGTAAAGAGAGAGAATCTTCCTATTAAAATAATGGTTATGAACAACGAGGCACTGGGTATGATCCGCCATCTTCAGAGAGACTATTTCGACTGCCTCTTCGCAGGAACCACAGACGGATGCGGATTCTCCTCCTGCAACTTCTCCGAAGTGGCAAAAGCATACGGCATCCCGTCCAGACGGATGTGGTGCGACGATGTGACAGAAGAAGCAGAAGAGTTCCTGGAAGGAAACGGCCCGAAACTTCTGGAGATCATGCTGGAACACGGCACCTTTGCCTACCCGAAAACCTGCCTCGGCGAACCCATCCACAACCAGCAGCCCTATGCGCCGAAAGAAGTGTATGACCGGCTGATGGAATTATAAATAAAAAAAGGAATCGACAGATATGAGCAGAGTTACAGTAATTACAGGAGGAACCTCCGGAATCGGCAGAGGAATCGTGGAGAGAATCCTGAAAAGCGCGCAGGACGATGACTGCATTTTTGTCACCTATGCCCATAACGCGGAAAAAGCAAATGCTTTCTGGGAAAGTCTCAGTGTGCAGGACAAAGAAAAAGTCATCATCCTGAAAGCAGATATGTCCTCCTATGACGATATGATGAATTTCGTCCGGGAGGTAAAAAAACAGGCAGGCCATGTAGACTGGCTGATCAGCAATGCAGGAATCAGCACTTACCACAGATTTGAAGACTACACCTTTGAAGAATGGTCAGGCATTGTAAACACCAACCTGTCCATCCCGGTATTTATGGTCAAAGAACTGATGCCGGTGATGGCACAGGGAGGAAGCGTCCTCTTTATGGGATCCTATGCAGGATGCCAGGCATATTCCTCCTCCGTTGTCTACGGAGTCACAAAAGCAGCCATCCACTTCCTCACCAAATCGCTGGTAAAGGAATTCGAACCAAAACAGATCACCGTCAACGCCATTGCCCCCGGATTCATCGAAACCCCCTGGCACGAAAACCGCAGCCGGGAAAGCTACGACAGAATCAACCGCAAGATCGCCCTTCACCGTTTCGGAGAAGTAGAAGAAGTAGCAGACATGGCATACAGCGTACTCAGTAACGGATACATGAACGGAAGTGTTGTGGAAATCCACGGAGGATACGATTACTTTTAACCAATCCATAAAGTCTCAGCAAAAGAGAACGGTCACAAAAAAAGACCACTTTGCTGAGATTTTTTTGCAGTATATGACGGTTTTGTGACCAAAATGGTATATAATGTACCTAAAATGGAATGAAAAGACCCTATACTTTTGAGAAAAGGACTGATAAAATGAATAATGAGAATACATTCGTAGTACAGATTAAGGCAACACAGGCAAACACCTGGCAGGGAAGTGTTCTCTGGGTAGAAAAAGAAAAAAAGGAGACATTCAGAAGCGCACTGGAACTGATGAAGCTTCTGGATTCTGCGTTGGGAGAAGAAAAATAGCCATCCTGTGAGGGGAGACATGAAATATGAGTGATGTGATAAAGGTTTGCTTTCTGGGAAAATTCCTGATGGAATGCAGCAGCGGACGAATTGATGAAGAGTCCATACATTCGAAGAAAATCCTCAAACTGCTTGCGTATCTTCTCATGAACAGCGACCGGATGGTGAGTGCGGAAGAACTGGGAGAATTTATCTGGGGAAACGGAGGTTCTGCCAATCCGTTAGGCGCACTGAAAAATCTGATTTACAGACTTAGAAAAACTTTGAAAGATTTAGGACCGGAAGAATACATATTGTCGAGGGCCGGTGCATATGGATGGAATCATAGGGTTCGTATTCAGGTCGATATCAAAGAGCTTGACCGCCTTGCAAAAAAGGCAAGAACAGAACCCGCAGCTCTGGAACAGAAGATACGCAACTATGAAAAAGCCCTCTTTTGTTACCGGAAGCCACAGACCAGTGTACTTACTTCCGATTCCTGGTTTGCCGTAAGGTTTACTTACTACAATTCCCTGTACATAAAGCTGGTAAGAGAAATCTGTGAACTTTACGATCAGAATCAGGACTACAATAAAATACAGATACTTTGCAGTTATGCACTCACCTGTGATGAGCTGGATGAAGATATCCACTACTGGCTGATTTTAAGCTGGGTCAGACAGGAAGATATGGACAATGCGCTCAAACAGTATGAGACAGCGGAAAAAATACTCTATGAGAAACTGGGAATACACAGATCAGAAAAAATGCAGGAACTGTACGAAGCAATCATAAGCATGACCGGGAACAGTGGACAGGCGACTATGGATGACATTTACGATGACATTCAGGAAGAAAATCCATGCGGCGTGTTTTTTTGCAAATATACGGTTTTTCGCGAAATATACAGGCTGGAAGCACGAAGGATACTCCGGGCGGGCATTGCAGAACATACCATTTTGCTTACCCTGGTTCCGGAAGATCCTGTACAGACTATTGACAACGTAAGACTTCAGTATTATAAGAAAAGAGCCATGGACAAATTGCAGGTCACACTTGGAAAAAGCCTCCGAATGGGCGATGTGGCGGCAAGATACAGCGAAGAACAGTATGTTATCATGTTGCCTTCGTGCAGTTATGAAGGAGCAGAAAAAGTAGTCACAAGGATTACTGCAAACTTTAACCGGGAAATGGGGAACAAAAAAATCGGGATCAAAGCAGACATCAGAGAAGTTTCCATAGATTTCGACCTTCCCTCCGGAGAGAAAGGTGGTGCTTTCAGACAATGAAGGAAATGATCTACATTCCGGCAAGTACCTTATGGATTTGCATGGACCAGATAACAGAAGAAAACAGCAGAGGAAGAGCCTACTGCAAACTTTTCGAGGACTGTATCTGTTTCGCGGATTTGGCGGAGTTTCTTCTTGAAGCAGACCGCAGATTTGACCAGGCAGGATATCCGCAGGCATTTCAGCAAAAACAAAGCTTCGGAGGTTTCCGGAAAAACAGAGTCACCGGCGGGGTCCGAAATCCCCGGCTGTACCTGACAGACCAGGAGCTGAAAAGCAAACAGGGAAGTATCTCAACCGCCTGCATAGTCGTAGAAAGCCGCAGGCATTCCGGCTGGCAGGGTGTTTACATCGACAGCCGGGGAAAACCGGTTCGTTTCACCAGTGAGATAGAACTTCTCAGAAAAATGAGTTCTGATATGTGCGTCAGCGCATAGCAGAAAAAAACAGTTAGAAATGTCAGGGTCCTTTACCAATATGCGTGAAAGACCGGGTCATTTTTATATATTATTCAAGATTGGAGGAAGGGTTATGAATAAAACAGGGAAATGGCGTAAAATACTTGCTATTATGCTGACACTTGTTATGATGCTTCAGAACGCTCAGACAATTGCAGTCAGCGCAGGTGTTTCTACGGCAGAAATTGATGCCAGAGTCAATGGCCAGAAGACTCAGACCGCTTCACAGCCGTCTCAGAGCCAGGTTGACGAAAGAGCAAACGGCAATCAATACAAAGCGCAGCAGAAACAACAACAAACGCAGCAGACAGAGCAGACGCAGCAGTCAGCCGCGCAGGAAGCGGTAACCGGTAATTCGGAACCCGTGGACATTGCCGACTACATAGGCGGTGCAGATGGCACTTCCGGAAATGACACCACCGTTGTTTCCAATGCGAATGTATCTGCAACTGTGACACAGACTGTATTTCAGCAGGAGATCGACGGAGCTGTTTACAACTTCGCGCAGATGACTGCAGAGATCAAAAACAACGATGCAGAAAACAATGCCACAGGCGTCAGCCTGAAAGTGCTCCTGCCATCCCAGCTTACCTGGGTTTCCGGTTACGGTGTGACCACAGACGGAATGCTTGGCTATAACAATCCGTCCGAAGCACAGGCAAACGGAAATGATTTAAGTGATATTCCACAAGACGTTCTTTCCGCTTATGCAGGAAATACCATCATTATGTGGACGAACCAGACCATCGGCGCAGGACAGACAGCAACTTACAACTTCGCAGTTCAGATCGAAAACGGCCTGACCGATCTCTCCGGCGTGGACAGCGCATGGTTCGTGAATGGAACCGCCTGTGTATATGACTGGATGAATGCGGAAGTGCTTGCACCACAGGAAACACCGGAGCCGACAGAAGAGCCAGCACCGGAAGTAACCGAAGAACCAGCTGAAGAGCCGACACCGGAAATTACGGAAGAGCCGGAAGCTGAAATCGAAGAAGTACCGGAGGAAACACCGGCAGCAGAAGAGACAATCGCACCGGAAGAAGACGCAAACGCAGACAGCGTAACGGCAGTTGCCACACTGGAGAATGATGATAACCAGGTTGCAGTTATGGATGGGGAAGAAGGCGGTGATGGTGAAGGAGGTAATCCGGCACCAATATCGGCGGCATCACAGGATCATCATGATATTAATGCGGCTGGAAATGAAGTTACGTATACTTATCTGGTTGATGGTAAACCTTGGGATAATAAACCAGTATCAAGAGGGTCGACATTTGCTTTTCATATGAGCTATAAATTTTCAGAAGCTAATAAACCGACAATAAGTGATTATTCAGGGTTTTATTATACGTTACCTACGTTGCCGCCAGGACTGACATTGAGTACTTCAAAAACTGGTACTATTTATTATCCAGGCACCACTAATGGAATTGGAAGTTATGAAATTAAAGAGAACGAAGGAAAAGTTTATTTTTCATATGATCCAAACTATGTTAACGGAAAATCGGAATTACAGGGAACGTTTGATTTAGAAGTCCAGCTGAATGCACATACTGACCAAAAAGATTATGAGATTATTATCGGTGGTACCACTACAACAATTCCATATCGTGATTCAGACTTAATTGGAAGCAAAAATTATACGGTGGAAAATGATGGTTATCTGTATTTTACTATTGTTCTCACAGCAAAAGATGCAGATGTAACTAATGTAGTAGTTACAGATACTTTAACTGGAGATATGGAATTTGATGAAAATTGGAATCCCCAGGTATCTGCGGAAAATGGAAGTATAAGTTTTGCAGAAACACCCAGTTATAATGGAAAGACCGCAACATTCAAATTTGGTAGAATAGAATATGGGAAACCGGTAACTATAACTTATAAGGTTAAACCGGGCTTTTCAGGTGCATCTGCTGTTGGAAAAAATGAAGCTTCCTGGACTTGGGGAAAAAATGGAGAAGGAAATAACGGCAGTGCAAGTAAGGATGTAAATATAAGCAATGATCATCTTATCCATAAGAATGCTCGGCTTATCAGTGGAAAGGATCAAATTGAATATATTGTTACTATAAATGAACTTGGGGCAAATTTAATTCCAGATGAATCAAGCAATCAATATATATCCTTTCAAGATACTTTACAGGATAGAGTAAAATATGTTGAGGGCAGTTTAAGTGCACAGGATAAATCTGGAAAGGATTTATTGCAAAGTGGAGATATTACCGGCGTTCGTTTTGAAGGGCAGACACTAAAATTTGATGTAAAAGATGAAATATGTGCTATTATTAAATATAAAGTACAGGTTTTCGGAGATAGAACAGGACAGGAAGTGTTAGTTTCTAACACTGCTCAACTGACAGGACAGGTAACGGGCAGTGATAAAGCGGATATAACGGTGAAACTGGAACAATCTCAGGCAACTCTCAAAGGAGTCGCAGGAACAGCAAAATTCATAAAAAAAGATAGATTGCTTGATAAGGGAAACACCATAGTATTGGAAGGTGTTGAATTTACTTTGTATCAATGCAGTCTGGACTGGAAAAAAACTGAAACATCATTGGGGACTTATACAAGTGACTCTTTTGGAGGTGTACAGTTTGGAAGTGAAACAGAACCTCTTGCATATAATACATTGTATTGCTTTAAGGAAACTGGATTACCAGATAAGTTAAAAGACCAATATGTAGCCGATACAACTACCAAGCGTTATTTTATCTTGTTCTCTCAGAATACTGATGATTCTCTTAAACAGAGATATTTAAATGACATTAAAGCACAGTATGGTGTTGATGCAGAATATGGAGTTGACGAAGTTTCACTTCAAGATGTCTTCAATGATAAAAAGCCAACTGTCGCATCTGTTGAAATAACAGCGGCCAAAAAACTTAATGGTGGTGATCCAACTAGTGAGCAATTTACCTTTGGAATGAAATTCGTGTCATATGATGGAGCTGGAAAAGAATATGCTGCACCAGCAAATGATATTCCAACATATGCAGAACAGGAAACTCACAATACTGGAAGTGCCATTACGTTTCCTGCTGTTCAGCTGAATTATGCTGGAAGGTACACATTTGAAATCTACGAAAAAGACACGAATGGATATGTTAAAGATAATTCACATTATCAGGTTATTTATACAGTTGAATGGAATAAAAACACTGCCAAACTGGAAGTTGCAAATACAACTGTTCAACGTGTAGGCAGTCAGGGAACAATTTCTGGTGTTCCTGTCTTTAATAACTATACTTCTATGAATCTGACTATTAATAAAACGATAAATGCAGATGCCAATATTGAAGGTAATCCGACTTTTGAATTTTTATTAACAGGTAAATGGAGTAATGGAGAAATATTCGATTTTGACGGTGTAAAAAATGGTGAAAATCAAATTGAAAAAACAAAGGATGGTGCGAAAGTAAGCATCACTGTAGATAAAGCTCAAGCGACGGGCTCTGTTATCCTGACAGGAATTCCTAAAGATGTTACAATTACCGTAACAGAAAACCTGTCAAAGGATCAAACAACAGCAGGTTGGTCATATAAACAGACAATTGTTAGTGGAAACACGAATCCTTCTACTGATGCGAATGTAACTGTAACAATGGATGACGATAAAGCTCTTACAGTCTCAAATGAATATAAGGAAAAAGGCAGTGTTACTTTTGCAGTAAATAAAACATACAATAACTGGGGAGAAGATGGTCAGAGTTTTGCTTTTACGATAGACGCAATTTCTGATAATGCTAAGCCGTTACCTTCTTCTATTAATTCTTCAGTAACAGCAAATAAGGATTCTAGTGGAAGTGCAGAAAACAGAAGTAACAGTTTTGGTTCTGTGGATTATACAGAAAATGGAGACTATTATTATAAAATCAAAGAAACCATTCCTGATGGTGCAAAGAATAACAGTAATAAATTAAATGGAATCACATATGACCCATCCGTAACTTACGTTAAGGTAGAAGTTGCCAATGGTGGTGGCGGAGCTAAAAGCGTAACGGTTTCGACGAGTATACAGAATCAGGAAAATGATACCCAGTATAAATCATTTAGTTATACAAAAGTAGATGGTCGAATTGTGACAGCTCAGTTTACAAATAGATATGAGGCTAGTACAACTGTACGGTTCAAAGGAACGAAAGCTATTACGGGCAGAGATTTAAAATCTTCGGATATATTTATATTTGAAGTAAGTGGTGGAAATCTAAAAACTCCGGTTACTGTAAATAATAGTGGCGCAAATATTAACTTTGCACCTATTTCATTTACTCAGGCTGATTTACAGGGACAGAATAGCAAACAGTTTACATTTACAATCAGAGAAATAGAACCAAACACAGGTAAGATTAATGGTATCACTTATGATAAAGATTCTTATGAGGTTGAAGTAAATCTGGAAAGAAACAGCGATGGTTCACTGAGTGCTTCGGTAGTTGGAGCAGGAAATCCTGTCAATGGTGTTTATGCTTTACCAAATCCATCAGGTAAAAATGCAACTTTCGTAAATACTTACGGTGCTTCTGCAAGTGTAGTTCTTACAGCAACGAAGTCCATTACAAACAGATCTTTGCAGGAAAATGAATTTACCTTCAAGATTACAGGAGATGGTCTTGGGCAGGACGGTATAACTGCGCAGAATGATGCCAACGGAAACATTACATTCCCGGCAATTAGTTATGATCTGGGAAGTCTTGATGGAGCTGCATCTAAAGAGTTTACCTATACTGTAGAAGAAGTTGCTAATGGTAAGGGTGGAGTAACCTATGATGGAACCCGATATACTGTTACAGTTAAAGTAACAGATAATGGCACCGGTGCATTAGAAACAGAAGTCACAGGTGCAACAAAAGTTGCAAATACGGATAACCACTATGCAATTACATTATCAAGCAACAAACAGAAAAACTTTGAAAATCAGTATAATGCGCGGACTACGATTCAGTTTACGGGAATCAAAGCTCTGCTTAATAAGGCACTGACTAACGGAGAATTTCAGTTTACAATATCAGGACATAAAGTTGGAGATGGTAAAGCTGTTACAGTATCTAATCAGGCAAATGGAACAATTGAATTTCCTGAAATTTCTTATGGATTAGATGATCTGTTACCGAGCGGTAATGATTATACATCAAACAGCTTTACTTATACGATTCAAGAAGTAATTCCAACTGAAGCAACAAATAATCAGTTAAATGGAGTTAAATATGATGGTAATGTATACACTGTGACGGTAATAGTAACTAACAATACGCAGACCGGACAACTGGATACAACTGTTAAGTTAGGGGACAGAGTAATTAATCAATCCGTTGACGCAATGACTGGTAAAAAGACATATGCTTTAACAGGAAATACGGCAACATTTACCAACACATACGGAGCCAACACAAGTGTCACCTTTACAGGAACAAAAGTACTGAAAAATAAAGCGTTAAGTCAAGGTGATTTTACCTTTGTTATCGAAGGAACTGGAAACACATCTTCCTATAATAAAACTGCTACAAATAACGCGGATGGAAATATTGTTTTCAGTCCGATTTCATATAATTTAACAGATCTGAATCAATCTGGAAATGATTATACAAGTAAGACATTTACTTATGAAATCAAAGAAGTAAATCCACAGACCGGCGCAATTCCAGGTGTAACTTACAGTACGCAGACCTACTATGCAAGAGTAACCGTGACAAATGAAGGCTCAGGAAATCTTAGCAAAAAAGTTGAAATTGGTACCGAAAAAAATGCAAACGGAGAAATTAATTACAGGGAGGTTACTCCGGATGCAAATGGAAATTATTCAATTACACCAACTGGTACAGCAACCTTTACCAATACTTATAATGCAAGCACTACTGTACAGTTCAAAGGAACCAAGAAACTGATTCAGAAAGTAAATCCGGAAGATTCTAATGAGGCAGGAAAAGATAGAGCATTTGCAGCAGATGATTTTGAATTTAAAATCACTGGTCCAAATCTTGTAGATGCTTCCGGAAATCCTGTGAATTATGTCATTGTAAAGAATAAAGCCAATGGTGAATTTGAATTCCCGGTAATCAATTATCAGGTTACAGACCTTAACAAAGATGCATATGGAAACTATACAAGCAAAGAATTCAACTATACCATCGAAGAAGTAGATAATAAAAAAGGTGGTATTACCTATGATACTACAAAGTATCATGTTACAGTAACTATTACAAACAATAATGGTCAGTTAGATCAGACGGTAACTGTAAAAGTAAATGATGCTGATACTGGAGTTAATGTGTCAAATGGTACTCATGTTTATACACTGAATCCGGGAAATAATGAGCCTTCCTTTACAAACATTTACAGTGCGACAGGTTCTTACACATTCAAGGTTCAGAAACAGCTTGCAGGACGTGAATTTAAAGTTGGTGACAATTTCAAATTCCAGATTCTGAAAGAGCGTGAAGTGTTTGAGACAAAAACTCTGACTGTAACGAATCAGTCAGACATCAAAGATACACTTGAACTTTCTTTTAAAGAGGATTATTACAAACTGAATGATGTTGGAAAGACTTACCAGTATACTATTCAGGAATTAAAACCTGATACAAAGATGGACGGTGTTACAATTTCCGACCAGATTTATATTGTGGATGTCACAATTTCTGATAACGGTGACGGAACTCTTAAAGCAGAGCCAAAGTGGATCAGAACAATTCATCATCAAGTAGAATCTGTTGATTTTGACCATGCTTTATTTATCAACACCTATGAAGCAGACGGAGAAATCCAGCTTGTTGCAGAAAAAGTTTTAAGACCACTTAGCATTGACGGAAAGACATTTAACTTTAGTGTATATGAAACTGATGAAAATGGTAATATTGCTTCAGATGCTGAGCCTGTAAGAAGAGCAGTAAACAATGGAGACAGTATTATCTTTGATGCTATTCAGTATACTCAGGCAGATGTAAATAAAACTTACTGGTATGCAGTAAAAGAAGAAATTCCAGCTGATGATCAGAAACCATCTTATTACACTTATGATCAGACACTGTACAAAGTAAAAGTAGAAGTAAGTATTGATGCCCAAGATGGTGATAAATTAGTTGCAAAGAAAACAATTTATGATCAGTCAGGCAAAGAAACAGATGCCATGGTATTTACCAATACTTATGAAGCAAATGGTTCTATTGTTCTGAACGGAAAGAAAGTGTTAACCGGTGCAGAAATTCTGCCGGAAGGTGCATTCAAATTTGTTGTAAAAGAAGGAGATACCAAAGTTGCAGAAGGTACAAATGCAGCAGACGGAAGCATCACATTCTCTGAGATTAAATATGAATACAACAAAGACAGCAATCCGTTAGGAGAACACATTTATACAATTACAGAAGTACCGGTAGAAGCTGACGGATACGTTTATGACGCAACTTCCCGTACAGTAGTTGTAAAAGTGACAGATGATGAACAGGGTCATCTGACAGCAGTAATCCTTCCGGAATCAGAAAATGATCCTTCTGTGAAATCAGATGTGACCACTACTGAGACAACGGATGGAAAAACAACGGTAATCAATAGCTTTGAAAACAAAAAGATTGAGCTTAAATTCCGTAAAACAAATGAAAAAGATGAAAATCTGACAGGTGCCGTACTTACTCTTTCCGAATATGATCTGAAAGAGAAGAAAAAAGGTACAGTAGTAGACACATGGACAACTGATGAAAATGATCATGTTGTAAGCGATGGTCTGGT
>ERZ1673739.1742-NODE-1742-length-21567-cov-5.250139_pt1 | contig 21567 bp, 20 predicted proteins | sample MGYA00580210_ERZ1673739 | MGnify/ENA primary metagenome ERZ1673739 (study PRJEB41218, sample SAMN15661749) | gut metagenome | host: Homo sapiens | place: Canada: London | collected 2015-08-20/2019-03-30 | study: EMG produced TPA metagenomics assembly of...
AATACCCAGATAGTACGCAATACTACTAACAATCCCACTACAATTTTAATATGAGGAACTGTAATGTGCCAAAACTGCTGAAGCTTTGAGGCACCATCTATTTGTGCGGCTTCATACTGATCCTGAGGTATTGTTTGTAACGCTGAAAGAACATTTACCATAATCATAGGTGCACCGAACCAGACATTAATAAATATCAATGTCAAAAACACCAAACTATTATCACTTAGAAACTGGGGAAGTTCGCTGCAGATACCTAATTGCACAAGAATATTTGGTAAAAATCCTGATACACCATTTAAAATCCATTTCCATGAGAGTGCAATAACAATAGATGGAAACGCCCATGGAATAATCATTAAAGTTCTATAAACACTTTTTCCTACTTTTACACGATTAATTGCTAATGCTGATGTGAATCCAATTATCAGCTGTCCTACTAAAGAACATATTGTCCATACAATAGATGTTAAAAATGCTTTAAAAAAATTAGGATCTGATAGCACTGCCTGATAATTAGCCAACCCGACAAAATCATAAGATGGTCGGATTAAATGTTTTGTCGTCATACTATAATATAAACTAGAAAAAATAGGATATATTAAAAGTACACCAACAATGATTAAAGCAGGAAGGACAAAAACCCAGCGTGCATAATCCACTTTTACTTTTCTTTTCAATGTTTACTGCCGCCTTTCTTTTTTTAAATCCCACCAGATCCCGAAGGGCTCGGGTGGGATTTAATTTATTTTTATTGAACGGTACTAAATATTTCGTTCAATTTATCTTCTGCTGCCTTTGCAGCTTTTTCTACATCTGTTCCATTTGTAATAATATCCTGGAACATACTTTCAATAATTCCCTGTGATGTTAGAAGACCTGCCTGAACGCTTGGTCCTTTTTCAAATCCAATAGCTGTACCTTCATTCATAGCCTTTGTGATAACATCTACAGCATTGGAGAATTTCTGCACTGTTTCATTAGCCTGGTATTCAGGTGTATCGGAAATTCCTTCAATAGAAGGAAGCATACCGACCGGTGTTGCTTCAAGGAATTTTATGTAAGTTTCCTTCTCATACAGTTTTTTCATAAATGCCTTACAAACTTCTGGATGTTCTGAATTCTGCCATACTACCATAGGAATGTTTGATCTTTCTGCACCATAATCAGGATCATCTGCATTAATCTTTGGAAGTGGAGCACAATCAATTTGATCAACTAAATCCGGTGAGTTTGTTTCCACTCCTCCAATCTGGAAGCCAGAGTTAAAGTCAAATGCTGTTTTTCCTTGATAGAACAAGGTCGCCTGATCCAAGACCGCATAGTTTAAGGAATCTTTTGGAGAACAGTTTTTGTAAATATCTAACCAGTAATTAATACCATCAATTGCTAAATCACTGGTCAAATCTGCTTTTAAATCATCTGTTAAAAGACTTCCTCCACCACTTCTTACATAGAAGTTAAGAAAACGTGTTCCCATTAAATCATTAGAACCGCAGGGGAATGAGCAGCCATATACCCCATTTTTTGTAAGGGTTTTTGCCGCCTCTGCAAGTTCATCCCATGTCTTTGGTATTTCCAACCCTGCTTCTTGTAATAAATCTTTTCTGTACCACATAACCATTGCATGAGAATACAGTGGAATGGAATAACATTCTCCGTCTTTCTCACCCTCATCTAATGCTGTTTCTGCAAATTTATCACGTCCGATATCATCAATCAAATCATCAAGAGGCGCTAATGCTTCTGCATCCATCATCTCAACTACATGTCCTGGAAGTGCGGTACTCATATCTGGCACATTTCCCGAAGCCAGACCTGTTGTCCACTTTGTATAAAAATCACCCCAGGAAAAAGTCTCAATTGTAATATTTACTTTTGGATTATCCTTCATAAATTGATCTGCAGTTTCCTGAATAACTTCAAGTCTCGGTCCCTGCGTAAATGAATGCCAGAAAGTAATATCACCTTCTAATTCACCATTTTCATTTACTGAACTTTCGTTTTTTGCTGTTTCTTTTCCAGAATCGCCTCCGCATCCTACGAGAGATCCTACTGTCAAAATTCCCGCTAATAACAATGCTAATTCTCTCTTCATACCTTTAACTCCTTTCACATATAAGTACACTTTGCTTTTTTGTTACTTACCACTCATTCGTTCTTTTGTGGATTTCGTATTTGATAATCAGATTTTACATCCTTTCTTTGGATATTACTACTGAATATCCATTCTTTAATAGCACAAAACAGCACTTATCGTTCCATATATATGCATTTTTATTTTTTTCACAAAAAAACTTCTTTTCTATTAATTACAAAAGAAGTTTTTGGTTATTTTGTGCAATTTAAATGTGTTTTTATTCTTTAATATATATATATATTGCATACTTTCCATCACTTTATAGGATTTTTCAACACTATTCCTTAGATATTTTCCGATACTGATTTGGGGTTACTCCAAAATATTTTTTAAACACTCGGATAAAAAAATTAACATCTTCATATCCAACGCTATATGCAATATCACTAACACTTTCTACAGACAAAAGCAATCTTCTTCCTGCGGCAGTCATCCTCATATCCCGTAAATATTCTCCAGGACTTTTTCCTGTTTGTGCTTTAAAAAGTTTGCGAAACCTTGTTTCTCCTAAACCTGCCATCTCACAAAGCTGGGCTGTAGTATAAGTTTCTGTAGGATGCAAAACCATAAAATCTACTACCGCACGAATTCTTTCGTCCATATGTTCTGCTCCTGTATTCAAAAAATTTTCCTCTCCACGTACCTCCCTTTTCAAATGGGCACTTTCTTTTCCTGATCTTTCAATAATCTTTCCAATCAATAACTCTAAATATCCTCTGACCAAAAACATACGCTCTGCTCCATCTGAATGTATAGCATCGTATATCTTTTCAAAGTACTCTTTTTCTCCATTATCCGGCAAAACATCTGGCATTCCATAATAATCTTTTAAAAAATCTCCACCATCATAATATACAGATGTATTAAATCGAATACTCATAAATGAAAAAGAATCACCCAGTGCATGACAAGATAATTCACAACCTCGTGGAATATATACCACTTGATTTTTTTCTACTGTAAGTTCTTTCCCATTTATAAAAAATATTGCCTTTCCGGATATAATATATCGTAGCATGCTATATGGAATTTTACTTTCCGGCATATACCATGCTCTTCCAAAAGAATACTTGTCAACGTATAAAAAATTAATCCTTACGCCTTCAATGTATGTTTTTTCTGCCTTTACTTCATTTTTTTTCACATTATCCCTCCGTATTCTTTTTTCATATATTTTATAAGTTTAATTATACCCTTATTATCTGACTTTGTGAATCAGTTATCTATTTAAAACAGAACATTCAAATCATAAAAAATGAAAAAAGAGAATTCTTTTAATAAGAGTTGATTTCATCTTGGCATCTCCTTATAATGAAGGCATAACAAAAAAGGGGGATTTCTCTATGATTATAAAAAATGGCTTAGTTTTTCAAGAGGATGGCACTTTCCTGCAACAGGATTTATATTTAGAAAATAACAGGATTGTAGCTTCCGAATCAGAAGTAACAGATAAATCTATTATTGATGCCCAAGGCTTAAAAGTTCTGCCAGGGCTGGTGGATATCCATAGCCATGGTGCTTTTGGTCATGATTTCTGTGATGCAGATCCAGAAGGATTAAAAGTCACATTAAAATATGAAAAAGAACATGGTATTACTTCCTACTGCCCAACCTCCATGACTCTTGCAAAGGAAAAACTTCTGGATATTTTTTCGACTGTAACCCAGATATCAGAAAGTCCTGAATTGGCCCGAATTATTGGTGTAAATATGGAAGGTCCTCTCATTGATATTCAAAAAAAAGGCGCTCAGGCAGGGGAATATATTCGAGTTCCGGAAGCTTCCTTTTTCCGTAAATGTAATGAAGCTTCTGGCAATCAGATAAAACTTGTGACCTTGGCTCCAAATGTGGACAAGGCGTTTGATTTTATTGAAGAAGTAAAAGATGAAGTTGTGATTTCCATTGGACATACCACTGCCAACTATGATTGTGCAAAAAAAGCTATGGATTTAGGTGCAAAACATGTAACACATCTTTATAATGCCATGCCTCCTTTTGCCCATAGAGATCCTGGCGTTGTAGGTGCTGCCTGTGATACCCCTGACTGTATGGTAGAACTTATCTGCGATGGTTATCATATTCATCCATCAACCATCCGCACTACCTTCAAAATGTTTGGTAACGAAAGAGTAGTTCTTATCAGCGATTCTATGATGGCAACTGGTATGCCAAACGGAAAATACGAACTAGGTGGCCAGGAGGTAACCATGGTTGACCGATTTGCCGCTCTTTCTGACGGAACCATTGCAGGTTCTGCCACAAACCTCTTTGACTGTATGAAAAAAGCCATGGAATTCGGTATTCCTGAATCCACTGCTATTTTTGCTGCTACCAGGAATCCGGCCAAAAGCATTGGTGTGTATGAAAAAGTTGGTTCCCTTACACCTGGTAAATTTGCAGATGTGCTTCTGGTAAATGAAAACTACGAACTTGTAAGAGTATTATAAATCATTTTTAAAGGTGATTTTGTCACAGACAGAATCACCTTTTTTTCGTATACTACAAACAAAATTACAGAAACTAAAGAATACACATAACGCTTAAAATACAGGAGGTTTTCCTATGAGATTAAAAAATAAAGTTGCAATTATTACAGGAGGCAGCCGTGGCATTGGTTTCGCCACTGCGGATGCATTTCTAAAAGAAGGCGCTGTTGTAATTCTCACTGCCAGTACTCAGGCTTCTGCAGACAATGCTGTGAAAAAATTAAAAGAAAAATATCCAGATTCTACCGTAGCAGGTATTAGTCCAAACCTGGCAGATTTAGAATCTGTGCGTTCCTCTTTTAAAGAAGCAACATCAAAATATGGGTGCGTTGATATTTTAGTAAATAATGCTGGACTTTCTGAGCGTACTCCTTTTATGGAATACAAAGAAGAAGATTTTGACCGTATTATGGATTTGAATGTGAAAGGCGTTTTTAATTCTACAAGAGCTGCCTCTGAATGCATGATTGCTCGTGGCGATGGCGTAATTCTCAACACTTCTTCCATGGTAAGTATTTATGGTCAGGCTAGCGGCCTTGCTTATCCTGTCTCCAAGTTTGCAGTAAATGGTCTAACTGTTTCTCTAGCAAGAGAACTAGGACCTAAGGGAATACGGGTAAATGCAGTTGCACCTGGTATTACTGAAACAGATATGATGAAATCTGTACCAAAAGAAGTAATTGAGCCACTTATTAATCAGATTCCTCTTCGCCGTCTTGGTCAGCCGGAAGATATTGCTAATGCATTTGTATTCCTTGCATCTGATGAGGCCTCTTATATTACAGGGGTTGTCTTGAGTGTAGATGGTATGGCAAGATCCTAAAAAGTATGATTATAAAAGGAAAAACATCCTCACTTTCTCAATGTGTCGGATGTTTTTCCTTTTGCTTTATCAGTTCTTCTTTTTTCTTTCTGGATAATTTTTTAATTTCACATTCTCGCCGCATGGCCTCTTCCTTGGTTTTGAATTGTTCAAAATAAACTAATTCTACCGGCCTCCTTGCTCTGGTATATTTTGCTCCTTTTCCCGCATTGTGACAGGTTACCCGCTTGTCCAAGTCTGTGGTCCATCCTGTATACAAACTTCCGTCTCGGCACTTTAACATATAAGTGTACTTTAATTTTTCATGCTCCATATTTCTCGTTCCTACCGTTCTATGTACGGACGCTCCGTCTGCTTTCCTAAGCCAAACAAAACGCCCTCTATTATTAAGCCGCCGATGCAAAAAGTATTTCACTCAGCCAGAAAACCGTATGCAGCTCTTTTCTTTGAAGGCGCATCTATTTTCTGGAATATCTATTTTAAGATTGTAAGATTTTTTCGGCTGCTGATTCTTCTGCCATTTAATTTATTATACTCTTACAATCTAAATTTGTGAATCTTTTCTATGGCAAATACTGCATAGGATCTAATGGCATTCCATCTTTTGTTAATGCAAAATACAGATTTGTTCCTTCTTTTGTGTAATACTTCGTCGGTTCATTTACATATCCTAATACACTTCCAGCTGACACATATTCTTCTGTCTGGAATGGCACATCTTTTAGCTGTCCATACACTGCCTGATATCCATTTCCCATATCCATTGTTACAGTTGTTCCAGTCTCTTCATTTTCCACTATGGAAAGTACCTTACCATTAGCTACTGCTGCTACAGGCGTTCCTACTTCTGCTGAAATTGCCACAGCGGGATTCAACTTATATACATTCAGTGTAGGAAAATATATGGTATTCTCCATATTGTAATCCAACACAACCTGTCCGTTTACCGGCCACTGCATAAGAGAGCTCTCTGTAAAATTTAAGTCTACTGTTTGGGAAATCACAGGCTGCTTCTGTGTTTCTACAGAAGCACTTTCTGCTGCTGGTTCCTCTACAGTTTCTGTTGCCTGCTCTGTGACTTCTTCTAATATTTCCTTTTCTTCTGCTGTTGGCTCTTTTTCTTTTTTTCTGGTCCCTTCCACGTCAGAAGTGTTTGCATCTTCTGTTTCTTCCCGTTCTTCTGTCTTTATTGCCTGGTCAACAGAATCCTCCTCATTCTCCTTAACAAGTTCTTTCTCGTTTGGTGTGCTCTTACTCCCGGACTGATAAACAGCCGCACATGTGACTACTAGTGTCAATGCCAGCAGGCTTCCTAATGCCACACGAATTTTACCTTTTTTACTCATATCTTTCACCTCTACCTATGATGGAGCAATCCGCCCCTTTTTTAGCTTCAATCATAGGATTGCCAGAAAACGAAAACTTATACATTATCTGTTTCTCTTTTCTTGTTATCTATGTTAAAATAAAGAAAAACACTCAGGCATTACGGAGGATTTCTACATATGAAAAAACCTGGAAACATACTTTGTTATAGTTTTATTTTATTACTGCTTTTTACAGATCTTACTGTGTTGGCATACTTTTTTAACTTTTCTGCTGCACCTGGTTACTACTATATTTGCCTTGCCTGCATTTTTGTAGCAATAATTCTTTTTGTAGTTTTCCAGACTAAACTACAGAAACGCCTTAAAAATTCTACACGCCCATGGATATCAGCAGCCTTTACTCTCCTAATTTTACTTCTCAGCGGTATTTTCCTTTACACTGGAATCAGAGACGGGCTTGCTATGAAACATCCCCTGCAGACCACAGTAAACCAAACTAAATTTTTCAGAACCCCTCATACTATTTTCAACTTTTCTTTGAAAGATACCTATTCCATGGAGGGAAATGACATTTTAGATGAAAAAGTCTCTCTGCAAATTAGTGAAAAAGATTACAAAAAATATTCTTACATTACAGAAAAAGAATATATGGAATATAATGAAGAAAGTAATCACATTTTATATAGTTACGAATACTCCGAAGATTCCAAACTTAGGGCAGAATATCTACCTGTTTCTAAAAAAGTGATAAACCTAGTGGAGATAACCCCTTCTTCCAAAACCTATACACAGACAGATAAGTTAAACTCTCTGGAAGCTGAAATCACAGCGGTAATAGATGACCACACCATGGAAGCGACTATCACTGACCTTGGCGATTATCAAGGCTCTCATGTAAAAAAAGGCGATACCATTACCATACAAGGAACTATGACCATCCTCTATCCTTACAATGTGCAGGGCTTCTATGAAATCAAGGAAGGTGATTTTGTAACCTTTTCTGTAAATGAACTTACAACGGGTGATTCTATTGTAGTCACTACCTCTGTCCTGAATCTGGCGGAAAATCAAACAAAAGGCGAGCCAGTTGAGTAAAACATTGAAACAATTTAAAAAGGAATATCTATACAGTTCTGACGAATATGCCGAACATGTATAAATATTCCTTTTTTATTCCTTTCCACTGATTTTCAGTTCAGGAAAAAAATACTTCAGTATCTCCTTATACTCTTTTCCTTCCAAAGCCATCTGTTGTGCGCCATACTGACTTAATCCAACACCATGGCCTTTTCCTTTGCATAAAAACCTTACCTTTTCCTCAAAACTTTGTACGGAAAAACAAGAAGAAGGCAGCTCTAAAATTTCTCTTACTCTTTCTCCTTGTATCATCTGTTTTCCCAACTGAAGCTCCATAACATAACCTGCCTCATCTGTTTTTTTTACTTCTACTACTTTTGTTTCTCCAAAAGCAAAACCGCCGTAAAATCTCTTCATCTTTTTTTCCAGTTCCTGAAATGAAAAATAACAGCCCTCCACATAAAGAGGACTGTCTCTATCTTTCGCTGTTTCTACAGAAGTTATGTATCCGTAAGACTCTCCCATTGCATCTGCTCCATCTCTCGTTTTCCCTGAACTAAGAGTATGGTAAGGTGCCTCCTTTATTTCTCCCTTGGCAGTTAAAACCTCTCCTCTGGTCTCCCTGGCAGCCTCCTGAAACACATGAAATTTTTCCAACATTTCCATATTCATATGTTTCTTTTTGAAAAATGTTGCTGTTTCTTCTAATATTTCTTTTCTCTCTTTTTCACTTTTCACAGAAAGATTCGTTCTGGCAAGAACTACCTGAGCCTTAATCGTTTCTCTTGCATAATCCCAAGAGATCTGAGAAGCCGCCACTTCTGCTACATAATCCTCAACTTCCTGCTTTCTACTGACTGGACAGGCCCTACGCCCTAAAACTACTACTGTAATAAGATAGGGAAGCAATAACAATAGCACTACTGCCAATACCCACGATTCTCTTTCTTTTTTCATAAAATACAGAATCCGCGTTATCTCTCATTGACAGTATATGACCGGTTCTATTTTTTTACCACAAAAGCTGGGATGGGTGGATTGTTTTTACGATTATAATACGTATTTACAATCACTATATATCTCTTCTCATCCAGACTCTTTAAATACTCCAAAATCCGATCTTTTTCTTCAAATCCAGTATCTCCTCCACTGTAGATACAAAGTGCCAGAACCCCACCTTTTCGAAGTAATGCAAGCCCTTTAGCAATGGCTTCTACACTGGTATCTGCTTTCGTAGCAAGATTATGGTCTCCTCCTGGAAGATATCCAAAATTAAAATAAATGCCATCCACTGATTCCGCTTCTAAATATTTGTCCATATTCGTATGGCTATCCAAATATAATCTAGCTCTCTTTTCCATCTGATATTCCCGCAAAAGTTTTCCTGTAGCTTCTAATGCCTTTTCCTGAATATCAAAAGCGGTTACCATCCCTGTTTCTCCTGCCAACTTACAGAGAAACAACGTATCATGTCCATTCCCCATCGTGGCATCCACATAACATCCACCTGGTCTTACCTGCATTTGAAACAATTCATGGCTCCACTTCGTAATTTGATAGGATATCATATTTCACTCTCGCTAGCTTTTAATGCCTGCTCTAAATCAGCAATAATATCATCTATATGCTCAATTCCAACAGAAAGACGAATCATTCCCGGTGATACTCCTGCTGCCTCTAACTGCTGATCATTTAACTGTCTGTGTGTATGGCTTGCCGGATGCAGTACACTGGTTTTTGCATCTGCAACATGTGTAACAATGGATGCTAATTTCAAGCTGTCCATAAATTTCACGGCAGCTTCTCTTCCTGCTTTTAACTCAAATGAAATAACACCACAAGTTCCCTTTGGCATATATTTCTGTGCCAGTGCATAATATTTATCTCCTGGAAGACCTGGATAATTCACTTTTCCAACTAATGGATGCTCGTTTAAATATTCTGCTACCTTCTGTGCGTTATAGCAATGTCTTTCTACTCTTAGCACCAAGGATTCCAATCCCAAATTCAAGATAAAACAATTCATAGGAGAAGGAATAGAGCCTAAATCCCTCATAAGCTGAGCATTAATTTTGGTAATATAAGCTGCTTTTCCAAACTGTTTTGTATAAACAACTCCGTGATAGGATTCATCTGGTGTGGTTAATCCTGGGAATTTTTCTGCATGTGCATCCCAATCAAAGTTTCCGCTGTCCACAATAGCACCGCCTACCTGTGCTGCATGACCATCCATATACTTAGTAGTAGAATGTGTTACAATATCAGCTCCCCACTCAAATGGTCTGCAATTTACTGGTGTAGCAAAGGTATTATCTACAATCAAAGGTACACCATGACTATGGGCCACTTCTGCCATTTTTTCAATATCCAGCACTACTAAAGATGGATTTGCAATGGTTTCTGCAATCACAGCCTTTGTATTTGGCTGAAAGGCTTTATCTAACTCCTCTTTTGAAGCATCTACATCCACAAATGTACAAGAAATTCCCATCTTCTTAGCTGTTACTCCAAGTACATTTAATGTTCCTCCATAAATTGCAGATGCACAAATTACATGATCTCCTGCTTCACAAATATTAAAGACTGCATAAAAATTTGCCGCCTGCCCTGAAGATGTAAGTACTGCTGCAACACCACCCTCTAAGTCTGCTATTTTAGCTGCTACCAGATCATTGGTAGGATTCTGACATCTAGTATAAAAATATCCATTGTCTTTTAAATCAAATAATCTACCCATTTCCTCTGTAGTGTCATATTTAAAAGTTGTACTCTGGTAAATAGGCAACATCCTTGGCTCCCCTTTTTTGGGTTTCCATCCAGATTGAATGCATTTTGTTTCTATACGGTATTCATTGCTCATAACAAAACCTCACTATTTTCTCTCATTAGTTTCTATTTTACTGCTCAATATTGTACCACTGTTTTTTTACTGTGAATAGTTAAATTTTCTGTTTTCTGGAATTTCTCTTATCTACGGAAATATTTCTGCCCAATTAAGATTACTCCCACAAATAATGCAAGACCAATGCCTAAAATAATTAACATTGTCTCCTGACTAGCTATCCTATTCATAGATAACAATGCCAAAGCTAGCATATCCAAACCAATAATCATAACAGCACCACCTATTGTCATCATAAATTTCCGTTCATTTTCCGGTGATACCCCACTAGCAAACCGATCACGAATCATAGACGGTTTTCCCTTTACTGCTAAGAAAATCCCTCCTAAAATAATCACTGCTGCAATAACTAACAATACTACATTCGTTGTCATAATCTTTTGTTCCTTTCTTTCTCTTTTTTCTCATATTTTTTAAATTCAGCCCTATACCAAATAGGCAGAACTGTTCCCTTTAAAACACAGGAAATACTCAGTACCCACCAAACACCATTCAAGCCAAGTGGTGTTTTAGATAACAGCATAGCTGCAGGAATTCTTAAAAGATTAAAGGTAATCCCCGTTACAGAAGGAGGCACTGTCTTACCAAGTCCTTGAAAAGCTCCTGTAGCCGCCCCTTCCAGACACATAAATAGCTCACTTATTCCAACAATCCGAAGATAATCGACTCCCATAGGGATAACATCTGGCTCTCTTATAAACATCTTAAAGAAAACTTCTGGAAACGCCATTAATAGAAAACCGGTAAAAATTCCCCAAGCCCCCATAATCATTAAAGCTGTCCTATATCCTTTTTGAATTCTCTCTTTTTTTCCTGCACCATAGTTTTGTGCAACAAAAGCATTTACTGCAGTAGAAAAGCCACCTGCTATCATCCAGGATATGGACTCTATCTGGCTTCCTACCTTCTGTACTGCTACTGCTGCATCTCCCCATCCAGCCACCAATCTTGCAATAACCATGGAAATAGCTGAAAATAAGGAATCCTGTATTGCAGAAGGAAAGCCAATTTTTACAATTGTTCTTATTTGCTCTTTCTTCGCTGGTTTTAGCAAATATAAATTTCTAAAAATGACAGGTTCTTTCCAAATTGCTTCTAAATAAAGAACAAATACAATAATCTGAGCCAAAACGGTTGCAGCTGCCGCTCCTGCAACACCCAGTTTAGGAATCGGTCCTATTCCAAAAATCAATACTGGATCCAAAATCAAATTAATGAGGAGACCCATGGTGGTAACACGGAAAGTTGTAACTGTATTTCCCATGGCAGCCAAAATTCCTCCAATTATCTGATCCAGAAAAGAAAATACAATCAATCCACAGACAATCATCAGATAAACCCTGGCATCCTGAATAACGTCTGTATTATTAAGCTTAAAAAATCCAATCATTTGCCTGTGAAATAACAAACTCAAAATTCCATACAGAATCCCCAAAAAAGTACCCATTCTAAGGGCACCTCTTGCATATTGCGCCGCCTCTTCTTTTTCTCCGCTTCCCAGTTTCTGAGCAACTGTAACCTGGCCTCCAATTCTTGGAATGGTTGTAACTCCATTTGCCATCCACATAAACATTCCGGCTGCCCCTACTGCTGCCACTGCTCCACTCCCAAGCCGTCCAATCCAAATCATATCTACCAGATTATAACCCATCTGAATAAAAGAAGTTCCCATAATGGGAAAAGCCAGTCTGGCTAGAGTCCCCGCTATAGGCCCTTCCAACAAATCCATCTTTTTCTTCATTTTCCTCCATCCGCCTCTATCTTCTGTCTATTCCACGATTCTTTATTTATTATCTTAACAGACTCTAATTGTGCCGTAAATACTTATTTCTCTTTTCTTTCCTTCTTAATTATGGTACGCTTAAAAAAACAAGAATAGAGGATTTAAAAATGAAAGAAAAAATTTACACCATCCCTCTTATGGATGCTTTTCGGGCCGATGACGAATGCCCTTTCTGTTTTATTGAACGTAATCTGGAACAACATGCTATCGACTTTGTCTTGGGTTCTGGAGCTTCTTATATGGAAGATGATATTCGTGCTGAAACAGATAAAATGGGCTTTTGCCGAAATCATTACAAAAAAATGTTTGACTATGGAAATCGCCTTGGCACTGGATTGATTCTTACCACCCATTTTAAGAAAAAAAATGAAGAGTTAAAACAGCAACTCAAAATGTTTTCACCCGGTAAAGCCTCTATGTTGAGTCACTTTAAAAAAGCAAAAATCGATCCTGAAAATCCCAAGACAAGCATCGGATCCTGGATTAAAGAAGAAAGTAATCGCTGCTATATCTGTGATTATTCCAAAGATACGTATAATCGCTATCTAGATACCTTTTTTGAACTTTACCGGAAAAATCCAGAATTTCAGGAATTGTTTCAAAATAGTAAAGGCTTTTGTCTTCCACATTTTGCAGATTTGGTAGAAACCGCAGAAACTCTCTTATCAGACAAAGAGAAAACTACCTTCTATGATTCTCTGTTTCCTCTCATGACAGAAAACCTCCAGCGAATTACAGAAGATTTAGAATGGTTCTGCGATAAGTTCGACTTCCGAAACAAAGATGCAGACTGGAAAACTTCCAAAGATGCCATCCAAAGAGGGATGCAAAAAGCTGCTGGAGGTTATCCCGCTGATCCAGTCTACAAAGCGGATCGTTAATTAAAAAGATTTCTGAAAGCAATTATAAAAAAAGAATAAATGATTTTTTTTGTTTTTCATTTTTCTTTTAGTATTTGGTCATAAATTATCCTTATTTACAAGGTATAGTATTACTTGTAAAAGCCAATAAGACTTTTTTCAAAATCTTTTTCTTTTCATATTACTGGCAACAAATTGCCAGTAACTCCTTCTTTTTTATGAAATACAGACAGGAGCAGGAATCTAACCCCCTCGGATTCCTGCTCCTGTTATGTGTTCCTAAAAGGAGTGAATCTCTTCCTTTTTATAAGGATACTTATTGCTCCTACTAAAACTGCCAATCCTGCTGCCATTGGAAAAAACATGCCCGATGTAGCTTCTCCTCCTGTCATGGGTACTTGAAAGTTAGCATGATTGGTAATTTCATAGACAAATTGATAAATATAATAAATTTTATCTATTGGATCATAAATACACTGATTTTTATCTATATTCTGTTCCTCTATCTGCTGTTCTGTAATTCTTGTAGGCACCTGCACCACCAGAGGTTCCTTCAGAAGTGTATGTCCCTGTGCTGTCTTTTTCTCTGTTATGGTATAGGTATCTGGTTTCAACTTCTCAAATAAAATTTCCCCTTTTTCATTTGATTCTGCTGTATGAATAAGTTCTCCTTTTCCATTTTTTATTTCAAATACAGCCCCTTTTAAAGGTGTCACTCCATCTGTATCAAACTTCTTAATTTTAATACTGCCCTCCACTGGCATATCCTCTGCTGTATACTGATTTCCTCCTTCCAATTTTACAGTTCCATCTTTCCTATTTACCTGAGATACAAATATTTCCCCATCTTTTGCTACAACGTTTCCTTTTTCATCCTTCAAGTATCCTTTCAAAGTATAACCGGCAGCTGGCTTTGTCTCCTGAATCGTAATCGTTCCATAAGGAAGAATCGTTTGTCCATTGGGGTCTTTGTACAAACCATCACTTAATGGATCTGCCAGGTAATCATCACTAAGCTGTGCTCCATATTGCTCTCCTTCTTTTTTTATTCCTATTACCCATTCTCTTTTGGCTATATCAGGCAGATTTTCTTTACTGTAGTATCCATCATAATACTTAACTGTAAACTGAGTTCCTTCTAAAGTTGGCATTTCAGAAGTTTCATCTCCATAACCCATCTTTATTAAACGAATTCCCATTTTATCATATCCTGGGTAATCCTGAACCTTGACTACACTACTTATTACTGCCTCCTCTCCTTCCCCCAGATAAACCGGATATATCTGCTCATTTTTCTCATAGCCTTCAGGCGCTTTTGTTTCTTTTACGTAATACTCTCCCAGAGGAATTGTGTCACTTGTACCATTTCCTTTGGAATTTGTTACAATCTTTGTGACAGGTTCTGTACATTCCTTATTTTTATAAACAACATATTCTGCACCTTCCAAACTGTAACAGGCATTTCCATTTGTAATTTCTAAAACTGCAGAAGTTTTTTCAAGCACAATTCTTCCTTTCTTTGGTGGCTCTTTTGAATTTTTCTGGTTTTCTTGTGCTGTAATCCCTCCTGCAATTTCATATGTATAAATCTGTGTGTCCAACAAATATCCCTGTGAGGGAACTTTTTCTTTTACATAATAAGTACCGCTTTCTAACACTTCATCTCCAGTCGCTCCATATCCTTCTTCATTAGTTGTCATAGTCATAATCTCATTTGTGCATGAATCATCTTTATAAATACCATAAACAGCTCCGGCCAGACTATAATTTTTATTATTTTCTGTTACTTCAGGATTTGCACTGACTTTCTGAATACTTAATCCACCCTTGGCATTTTGTATTAAAAAACAAATATCCTGGTACCTGCTAATACCTCCATTAATTGTATAAATCCGATAGTTTTTTAAAACTTCTGCGGATTCTCCATGATTTGCCTCCTCATAAATTTCATCTGCTATTTTTATAATTTTTCCCTGTTCTTCTCCTACAAGTCCCAGCAAACTTCCTGTTTCTAAATATCCAATTACTGCATGAATATAAATTTGCCTGTACATTTTATTTCCCTGATCCAACTCTCCAAACCAGGAATCACCCAATTCCTGCAGTTCTAGCCCATAATTTGTCAACATAGCCAGCTTATACGCATTCGCATAATCTGGTCTCATCTCATCCAGAGATTCAATATCATCATACCAACCACTGGGCGGATTCTTTTTATTTGGCTGCATGCAGTAACCAATTCCCACGATTCCATCACAACCTGAAATATAGAATTCCCGTGTATGATAAAATTGAGAAGGATATAGTATTTTTTCTCCTACTTCCAGCTTTACTGACTCAGGTATTCTGGCTCTTATCTGTTTTCTTTGATAGGTAATCGAATTTTCTAACACTTGTACACAAGAATCTCTATGATAGATAAAGTCCAAAGCTTTTTGATACCCCACCTCTGTTTCATTCAACATCCCTTTAGGTGCAAATACTACTTCTAAAATCATTGTTTCATCTAAAAGCTTTACATCATACTCGTATTTTTCTTTACCTGCACAATCACTTAATACTTCCATTTCAAGTCCATCTTCTGACAAAATTCTTCCAGATTCAATTTTATACCCTGTATCTGCTACAAATACTGTATGAATGATCTCTCCTCCCTGTAAAACATCTGCTGTAGCATAACCATTTTTCTTTGGATAAATAGTTGTCCACTGTGCCTCTTCAAAATCATATTTTATATTTAAAACTCCTCCCTTTTGAGGTATCTTCGTTCTAAATTTACATAACTCAGGTACAACTTTTATGCTCTCACTTTCTTTCTCTCCTTGTATCTCCTCCTTCTCTATTATTTCCTCCCAATAAATAACTGCTGGCTCTCCATAAATGGACTTTTCCCTTTCAAAAACAGGAATAACTGCTATCCTTGCTGTATTTTCTGAAACAACGGTCAAAGAAAATTCTGTATATGTTCCCGCTGGAAGTTCTAACTCTGTATAACGAACACCTCCATGAGTCTCTGTTTCCTTACATTGTTTCAAAACTCCTTCTATATTTTGCTGATTAGAATCTTTGAAAGAGATTAACCATTCATTGCTCTCCTTAAACTCCAGAATGTCAATCCGTTTAGACGGCCTTTCCAAATAAGTGCCCCATTGTTCTGTATTATTATTAAAATCCCCTTCTACTTCACAAAAATACAAACGTAAAATTTCATTATTTTCCGTTTTATTTTCTGCATGTACATTTAGCACCACTTTATCCCCTGTTCTTAACGGTTCCCCTGTATCCTGTACTGTAACAGATGCGTCAAATGCAGTAATTTCTTCCTGCATACTTTGAACGTCACTTCCATATACCGACAATACAGAACCTGACAAATTCCATATGAGAACCATTGCAATTAAAAATGTCAGAATCCTGTTTTTATATTTCATATATCACCTGCTGTCTATATACAGCTTTTTCCTTTCTCTCTTCCACAATAGTAATACAAACACACCTATTCCCAAAATTCCCAAACTAATTTTTAATGCCTTTTCATACTCTTCCATCCATTTTGATTCTACCTGTTTTGCCTTAATATTCTGAGAATAACAGTGTGTTTCTCCATATTGAATTCTTGTTCCTCGTACCAAAAGCCTATGTGTATTTACTCCATAAGGTGTACAAGTAACAAGCGTACAGTAATCCTTCCCTTTTTTTATATAAAGTTCCTCCAAATCCGTAGGAAGTACTGTTTCAATCTTATTTATCTGATATGCCAACTGTTCCCCCAAAATATTCAGGAAAAATACTTCTCCTTTTTTCAGTTCTGATAAATCTGTAAATAATTTTGCATTACTAAGACCTGTATGTCCTGTCAAAACAGTATGTGTATTCTCACCTCCCAGGGGAAGAGAACTGCCTTCTAAATGTCCAACTCCTTTTTCCAGAATTTTTTCAGATGTTCCATGATAAATTGGCAATTTTACATCAATAGTTGGAATAGAAATTGTTCCCATAACCCCTTCTTCATTCATATTTAAAATTTTGCTATACTCTTCCGTATCTATATTTATAATTTCTTCTTTAAATGGATCACAAAGTTTCACACCCCCACTAAAAATTTCCTCATTATAGCGTTTAACTGTATTCTTTATTTCCTCTTTCTCTGTATCATTTACATCTTTTTCTGCTGTCTCCACAGACTTCACCAGGGATTCTGTTTGATGCTCAAATATATAATTTGCCAAATATGGATATCCCATTAATAAAGAAGCAATAAAAAACAATAACAGAACCGCAAAACCTTTTTTCATATCAACTGTCTTTCTTTTTATCTTTTTTTGTCACAAGTACCACTCCTCCTAAAGCCGCTCCACAACCAGCCAGTGTAAAAATCCATGTTCCATATCCACCTGTCTGTGGCAATTTAAAACTTTTATTATTAATAATCTTCATATCTACTTCTGCATTAGTAGATACCATTCCTTTGTCTGAATGAAACTCACTCATAGTTGCTTTTTTTCCATCTATAGATGCACTGGCACGTTCTCCTTGTGTTTCAATTAATTCTTTATTGGGATTATTTGCGATATCTAAAATGTCATATAGAGTTGTGCGAGATGGGATAATATCATCCACTGTGCTTCTGATATCAATCACCATAGGTTCTTTTAGAAGAGAATAACCATTTGCTGTGGCAATCTCTGTTAGAATATAAGTATTAGCTTCCAATCCATTAATAATAAGACTTCCTTCATTTCCAGGAATAAATTTTGTACCTTCTTTTTCTGATGCTCCCTTTTCTTCATCTGTAATATAATAGATTCCATTTTCCCCTTTCGCCTTTAAATAGTACCCATCTGTTTGATTCTGCAATAAAAACTTTACATCTGAAAATTTTCCTTTCTGGTCTGAAAATTTCTTTTTAATATTTAATCCAAAAGTATATACTTTTGCCCTATCCTCAAGTATATCAAATTCCTCCATATTTGTACGTTTCCATTCCAGTCTTACATCGTTGATATTTCCCTGATCTCCTAAAATAGGACTATCATCTGGATTTATCCTGCATGAGTATGAAACAACCATCCATTTTTTTGAAAACTTTGTATTTATCTCTTTTAAACCTTCCTTGGTGATTGTTATCACCATTTTACTGCTTCCTGAAGTTTCTCCATGATATTCTGACTTAAACAGATCCTCCTTTTCTTCCCATACTCTAATTGCTCTCTCCTTGTTATTCTCCCTTGCTTCAGCCTCTGTATCGTAAAAATATAATCTTACATCTTTATTATACGTTAAACCTCTATCCATCTGATCTGTAAATGTATATTGTGTCAAATAAGTTGCTTCTGATGTAATGCCTGGAAGATGTGACACAAAAATATAGTCCATAATATCTCCCTCTGAACCAGTCGCAACATCTTCATAAGGCAGTTTTCCATTATCATCCTGCTGCTTCACCAGCTTGTCTAAATCTGGTATATTCGTCTGATTTTTAGGATATACCTCTACATCATAAAACCAAGCTTCTCCTTCATAATCGGTCATAGGTATGGCAACAAAAAATGGCTCTACTGTCGTATGTATATTTGCAGGAACTTTCGTCTCTACAATCAAATATAGACCCAGAGGTAATCCTGTTGCCGATGTTTTTCCTGTTTCATCTGTAAGAGACATCACCTTTTTTCCATCTGCACTGACCATATATCGCTCCAATTGATTTTTTCCCTCTATTGGTTGAGATAATAAGGTCTTTAAAGCAATATTCAGCTCTATTGATGTATACGTGTGATTTCCTCTTTTATTTTCCATCCCCAAAATTTCTTCTATCTTTTCTGGAATATCATATAAAATCTGAACTTCAGTCTGTTTATGCTCCATATGAACATTCCCCAAATGTAAATAAGTAAATTCTACTCCTGGAATTATATAATTCTTAAATTCCTCCTTTGCTTGTTCGTCTGCCTTTCCATTGTTGGCAAACATTTTCTCTGATGTATCTAAACCATCCTCTTCCGCTGCTGTTAAATCATACTTATAAATAGTCAAACTTCCTCTTCTGTTCATGTCAATTACATCTTCTGTAGCAGCAAATACCTCCTGTTTTAACAAAATTACAGAACATACTACTGCAAGCAAAATTCCAGTCCTTTTAAAAAATGACTTCTTCATACTACACTCCTTTCTCCATTATCACTGTATACAGTTGTTATATCCACTATAATAACTGATTTCCATTTAGTTTTCAAGTGTTTTTTCAAAAAAATTATCATATTCATTTATTTTTTATGTAAAGAAAAAGAAAATACAACATAACAATACCAGGCAATATATATCGTATTCTATTCTCCCATCGAATCCATTCCTTTGAACTTTTTATCTCTTGCCCCGATGCATAAACCAGCTCTTCTTTTTTTTCTTTCTCCTTTTCCTGTTCTTCATCTTTTATTTCCTGTACTTCTGCCTTTTCTACGTATTCGCAATAGACTAAATATCGAAGATTCCCGCCCGGTATTCCATAAGGATGACAGGACATTAATGTTATCATATCTTTCCCTTGCTTTATCAAAATAGAATCCAAATCATGTGCATCTACTATTTTTATCTCTACAGCTTCATACTCCCTTGTCTCCCATAAAGTATGAACATAGACTTTAGAACCAGGCAGCATATTTTCAATATATTGGAAATATGTACTTCCTTTCCATCCACGATGTGCGGCTATAACGCAGTTGGTATCTTCACCTCCCACCGGCATACTGGTTTCTGATAAAATTCCTGCCCCCTTTGCCAGATTATCTTCTGATGCACCAACTAAAAGTGGAAGCTCTACCATCATATCTGGTATTTCTATATATCCCACGACTGAATTCTCTTCTGTTAAATTTTTAAAATTTACCGGAAGATCCTCATAACTCCAAACATCTACAAGTTCCTGCCCCTCTAATGCCAATTCTTGATTATATTTCTTCATCTCCTGATAAAGAGCTTCTTTGTTCTTATTTTTATCTTCCCTTTGTAAATCCTCCTCCCTTGAATCAGAATCTTGAATTTCTATTTTCTCCTCAATATCTTGCACCTCCTTTTTTACGTCCATATTTTTTAAATCAGGATAAAAAAAACATCCTAAACTAACTAAAATCAAACTCACTCCCATAAAAAAACGTATTAGTTTGCTCATTTTTCACCTTACCCTTTCTTATCTTTCTACTTTCTTATTGACCTATCTCTATACAAACGGTTATAATAAAAACATTGAAAGAAAAGGGAGAATACCAATGAAAACATTACCAGAAGAGAACAAAAGACTAAACAAAAGGCTGCAGGACTTCCGCAAAGAAGCTCATATACAACAACAGGAAATGGCAGATTATTGTGGATTATCTAAAAATTATTTATCTGCAATGGAACGCGGTATAAACAAATGTAATGCACATGTTTTAATTAGTTATGCCAAAAAGCTCAACGTATCTTTAGATATACTTACCGGACTACAATCTTCTCTAAAAACCGAAACTGATACTATCCTTCCAGAACTAAAAGCAACAATTGAAAAAATGAGCTATGAAAACCAGAAAAAACTCCTAGAAATCTTAAATATTTTGGATAAATAAAGATTTTAGACTCTTCGACAAGTATGAAATGCTAATAGAAAATGATTTACATGTATTATAGCAAAAAAAAATATAAATGCCAATTGTTTTTTACATTTCTTTTATTATTTAAACACAGATTCATCACAATTTGGATTTATAGTATTACTTGTAAAAGCCAATAAGACTTTTTCAAAAATCTTTTTCTTTTTCATATGCCGGTATAAAAGGCCGGCTCTCCTTCTTTTTAATATTTATATTAAAAAAAGAAACCGGAATCAACTTCCCCCCTCATTGATTCTGGTTTCTTTTTTATGTTCTGCATCCTACTTATGATTAAACTGTTATCCCCAGAATTTAATTTTTGAATCGTTTTTTGTGGATAACTATAAGGTATTCTCCAAAACATGTGGAGAATACCACTTAAATTACTTAATAATTGAAAGGAAAAGAGACATTTAAAACTATTTAAGATGACAAGACATAACGCTTTAAAAAAAATAGCTCAAATCCTTATATCATGAGGATTTGAGCTATTTTCATTTAGTGAAGCATCGGGGATTCGAACCCCGGACAACTTGATTAAAAGTC